>Ga0179596_10000176_pt1 | contig 40621 bp, 32 predicted proteins | sample CZODoug1_1_08_16_FD_155494 | JGI IMG/M metagenome (GOLD analysis project Ga0179596, IMG submission 155494) | Vadose zone soil fungal communities from Angelo Coast Range Reserve, California, USA - CZODoug1_1_08_16fungal (Illumina Assembly) | ecosystem: Environmental > Terrestrial > Soil > Vadose... | reverse complement strand
GACGGCATGGATACGAAAGCGGAGATGGGACCACTCGTTACAGGAGCGCACCTGGACCGCGTGAGCCGCTACGTTTCGCTCGGCGTGGAAGAGGGTGCGTCGCTGCTGGTGAATGGCAAGGAGGCGTCGTTGCCCGCAGGAGAAGGCTTCTTCCTTGGGCCCTGCCTCTTCGATCACGTCACGCCGGAGATGCGCATCTACAAGGAGGAGATCTTCGGGCCCGTACTCGCGATCGTGCGCGCGCCCAGCTTCGACGCTGCGCTCGGCATGATCAACGCCCATGAGTTCGGCAACGGCACCGCCATCTTCACACGCGATGGAGACACCGCGCGTGCCTTCGCGAACGGCGTGCAGGCCGGCATGGTCGGGGTCAACGTGCCCATCCCGGTGCCCATGGCCTTCCATAGCTTCGGTGGGTGGAAGCGGTCGCTCTTTGGCGACCACTCGGTCCACGGGCCGGAGGGCGTGCGCTTCTACACGCGCATCAAGACGGTGACGGCACGCTGGCCCACGGGCATCCGTGCCGGCGTCGATACGATTATGCCGACCCACGGCTAAATCGTCTTCCGGAAGCGTCGACGGACAAAAGCGAATCTCTTCGCGTCGAGCCTGCGTGTGCGCTCGCGGCGTCAACTTACGAAAAGTAAAGCAGTTATTCGCCCTGGCTTCTTCCCAGGACGATGCAGAACCATGTTTCCATCTGGCCGAAAAGGCGCACATATTTCCCATTGGAACGAGGTTGGACCTCCCACTGATGGAATTATTTTCCTATTGACATTTATATTGTGGCTTCTCTAAAGTCGGTCCGAATCGGCACGTTCCATTGCAACGCTTCGGAGGACTTATGACGCACCACGCTTTCAGCCCCATGCCTCATCTCGCACGGCGAGGCTTCACTCTGCTTCGCCTCCGCATGGCGGCCTATACCCTGCTCTGTGTTCTCGCGCTTGGACTTCTGACGCCCGTGGGTCTCCCGGCTCAGTCCGCCGGAACCGGAGCCATCGAAGGCACGGTGCAGGATGCCACCGGCGCCGTCGTTCCCAACGCGACCATCACCGCGACGAACGTCAACACCGGTATTGTGACCACCCGCACCACGACCTCGGGCGGCTTCTACAGCATCGGACCTCTGCTTCCCGGCACGTACAAGATCAGTGTCTCGGCGACTGGCTTCCGCACCTTCGTGCAGGAAAACTTCGTCGTCGACTCCTCGCACACCTCGGGCCTGAACGTGCCCCTGACCAACGGCGCGACCACCGAGACCGTGACCGTAACCGAGCAGCCCCCGGCGCTCGAGACCACCAACGCGGCTCTGGGCGGCACGATTGAGAACAGCGAGTACACGGCTCTACCGGTCATCATCGCTGGCCTCCAGCAGCGCGACGTCACCCAGTTCTCGAACCTTCTACCCGGCGCGCAGGTTCCCCCCGGTGGACGCTCGTCCATCATCGGCGGCACCGCGCAGCGCCTCGGCGAGCTCTACATCGACGGCCTGCCGCTGACGACGATCTCGCAGCAAGGCGACAACCGCCCCGTCTTCAACATCGTTCCGCTGGAGGCCATCGACTCGATCCAGGTCATCACCTCGGGCTTCTCCGCGCAGTACCAGGGCGCGGGCCTTGAGAACTACGGCACCAAGTCCGGCGGCAACAAGTACCACGGCTCGGTCTTCGAGTACATCCGCAACACAGCGTTCGATGCCTGGTCGTTCTCGGCCAAGCCGGGCGGTCCGAACAAGGTTGCGGTGATTACGAACGGCGTGGTGAGCCAGGTAGCTGGACCCAAGACACCCGAGCACCAGAACGAGTATGGCTTCACCATTGGCGGCCCCATCAGTATCCCGAAGATCTTCAATGGTCACGACAAGCTCTTCTTCTTTGCGACCTACGACAGGTTCAAGTCGTCGCAGGGCGCCAATCCCTCTGCATCGACTCTGCCTTCGACACTGATGCGCGCCGGTAACTTCCAGGAGCTTATTCCGACCAGCGCGGGTGGCTTGGGCAATACGTCGGGTGCAAACTACCCGATCTACGATCCGACCACGCAGGCGAGTTGCACCGCAAACAGCACCAATGGCGCCTGCCGATACCAGTATGGCTACGGACCCGGTGCAGGCACCGGCAAGGCGGGCAACCCGATTCCTACTGGCGCGCCGATTAACGTCATCCCGGCCAGCCAGCTCTCGCCGATCACGCAATATCTGGAGAAGTTCCTGCCCGCTCCGTCGATCGACCAAACTGGTGTTATCCAGAACAATTACGTTGCGGGCATCCCGGCTGGCTATCAGAACTGGATCTACTCCGGCCGCGTGGATTACACGATGTCGGACAAGAACCGCATGTCCTTCCTGTACACGTCGGGCAATCGTCACGCAGTTCCGTACACAGCGACTACGACTAACTTCCCCGTGCCGTATCTGGCCTCGACGCTCTCGACGGTTGCGGGTCATTACATCGCGGTGGAAGACACGTATACCATCAGCCCCAGCCTTGTGAACCAGTTCAAGTTCGGCTACATGTACTTTGGTGGTCCTCCTGTCCGCAACCCGACCAACGGCATCACGCAGTATGAGCTCAAGACGGCAGGCGTTACCGGTCTTCCGACCGGGCAGGCTTCGGAGAACTTCCCCGGCGTGATCTTTGCCGGAAGCAACGCCCAGACCACATGGGCTTCACCCAGCACCGGTAGCACCTCGGTGGCCAACAGCTTTACTTTCATTGACAACGTGCAGTGGGTGAAGGGCAACCATGCGATGACCTTCGGCTTCCAGTATCAGGCGCTGCAGAACAACGCCAGTTCCGCGGATACCGGATCGCTACCTGTGAACTTGAACTTCAGCACCAACGACACCGGCAATGTACTTGGCTCGACCTTTGTCTCGGGTACGGGTTACTCGTATGCGAGCTACATGCTCGGTGCGATAGGCTCGACCAGCGTCACGCAGCAGAGCTTCTCCGTGCTTGGCGGCCGCTTCCACCCCATCTCGCCCTACGTGCAGGACGACTGGAAGATCACGCCCAAGCTCACCCTCAATATCGGTCTCCGTTGGGACTACTTCCCAACCTACAACGAGACGCTCGATCGCTGGTCGTTCCTCAACCCCAACATCACGAATCCTGTCACCGGCAACCCTGGCGCGTTGCAGTTCGCCGGCAGCCGCGTGGGCGCTGGCGTAAGCTGCCTCTGCCGGTCTCCGGTCAACAACTGGCTGAAGAATTGGGGTCCCCGGCTTGGCTTTGCCTATGCGCCGGATGCGCACACGGTCTTCCGTGGCGCGTATGCTCTGCTCTACACGCATGGTGGCGGCACGGGCGGTGCTGGAGGCGCAGGTACGGGAACCGGACAGGCAGGCTTCAACAGTGGCGCCAGCTTTCCAGACAGCCCCAACGGACCAGCTTTTTATCTCAACAACAACACGGCCTTCTCACAGTCCAATGCGAACTTCGGCGGGCCCGGTTATACACTCGCCCCGGTAGCTCCCATCTCCGCGGCAAGTCAGGCGCTCAACGTTGGTTATTATGTCACCGGTACGGGCGGCTTCTCCGGTACTGGTACAGGTATCGCCTACGCCGATCCGTACGTCGGTGGCCGTTCCCCCGAGATATCCTTCTACAACTTCGGTATGCAGAAGGAGTTCGCCAGGGACATTACCATCACCGCCAACTACGTCGGCACCCAGAGTCACTTCCTTGCCGGTGCGGCCAACATGCGTGGTCTCCAGTCGGGCCAGATGGATCCCCGGTACCTTGCACTGGGCAGCTACCTTGCCAGGCCCGCGACGCAGGCCAACATCACTGCAGCCCAGCAGGCCACGGGCATCACCATCCCGGTTCCCTACGCTGCTTACGTCAATGCCGCGAGCTTGCCTGGCAACGTAGGCGCGAATGCAACCATCGCCCATATGCTTACCTGGATGCCCCAGTACGGCGGTACCACCGATACCTGGGGTACGGTGGCCAACTCCAACTACAACGCCTTACAGCTCTCGGTCGAGAAGCGCATGTCGCATGGGCTTTCGATGACCGTGAACTACACCTACTCGCGCAACATCGATGACGCCGGTACGGCGCGCAGCGGTTGGGCCATCCCCGCCTCGGCAACCTCCGACGGTCGCGCCTGGGCTCCCAACCGCATCGACCGCTCGCTCAGCGCCAACAACCTGCCGGAACTCCTTACCATCTTCGGAGTCTACAAGCTGCCCTTTGGCAAGGGAGGCATCGGCAAAGACAGTGCCATCGTCCGCGCCGTTGCCAGCGGCTGGCAGCTCTCGGAGATCTACCAGTACTCCTCCGGTCTGCCCCTTGCCATCGTCGCTACCTGCAACAGCACGCAGAACGTCGGACAGGGAACCTGTATGCCGGACTTCAACCCCAACTTCAGCGGCAATGTCCGTACCTCGGATGGCTGGGGACAAGGCGCAACCGCCGCGAACCTCGCGACCAAGAGCTACCTGAACGGCTACATCCCGGTCCCGACCTCCGGATACGGCAGCAACGGAACTCCAAACGGGGCACCCTGCGCAGCCTCGACTGGAGCCTTCTGCAACTCGCGCGACTACTCCATTGGCAACCTGACCCGCATCGCCCCCTACGGCATCCGTGGACAGAGCCCCTACCGTCTCGCGATGACCGTCAGCCGGACCTTCGATATCACCGATCGCTGGAAGTTCCTCTTCCGCGCCGACTGCCAGAACGTCACCAACCACACGACCTTCGGCAACAACGCGCAGAACAACCAGATCGGGGTCAACGTCAACAGCTCGAACTTCGGAATGCTTAACTTCGCCAGCTCGGATAGCCGCGCATTCCAGTTCTCAGGCCGCATCAGCTTCTAGGAACGTGGCGTCTTTTCGGAGGGAGCAGGGGCCTTTAGGCCCCTGAGTTGGGGGTTGGAATGATGGGGGCTTTAGCCCCGGGTCGTTGTTTTTGCATCCGCACTTCGACTGACGCAATCTCCAAACCGATTCGTCAAACACTACCTAGCTCTGTCTCATCTGTTGCCACCAAACCGGGTGCCCCACATCTCGCCTCTGAGATGTGGGTTTTCACGCGCCGCACATCCCGAAGGATCGTCAACGCCTCATGCCCCCATCGTCGCGACGGTGGGGCATTTGCTTGGGCGATTATCGAAGCAAAAACATACCACTTTTCCTTCACCACGCTCTGCCCAGCTTTTCCATACTTTGGCCCACTATCTGTACCACAAAAAAGCGACAAAACACTCCTGGTGAAACATTGGGAAATTCGCGTCGCGCGTCCGCAAATCCTTTAGAAGACCATCGATACGGGAAAAACAATGGAGTGCACCAAAAACGGTGCACTCCATACCACTTTTTAAGGCCAGTGGTCCAACCTCTAGCGCGTCACGCACGACCGGTATTCCGGGTCGCTCATCGAGGGCGGAGGCGTCTCGCGACCCCACGCCGAGGGCGACGAGCCCATCGTGAACACCAGCTCCGCGCCATCCTTGATCTGCGCGTGGCGGAACCAGGAGTTCGGCAGATCCACCCCGTTCAGCGTCACCGACTGCACGTAGTGATTCAACCCCGCCGCATCCAGACCCTTCGCCGTGATGCTCAGCCGCTTGCCCCCGCCCAGTGCCAGCGACGCATGCGGCACACTCGGCGTTCCAATCAGATACACATCCTGCCCCGCGACCGGATAGATCCCCAGCATCTGGAAGATCAGCCAGCTCGACATCGCACCCGAATCGTCGTTGCCCGGAATACCCGCACGGCTGTCCGTGAAGAACTTCTCCAGCAGCAGATGCACGATGTCCGCCGACTTATCCGGCCGTCCCGAGTAGTTGTAGAGCACCGGCATCAGGAAGCCAGGCTCGTTAGTCACGTCGAAGTGCCCGCGCGCAAAGGTGAAGTCCATGCGGTCGTTGAAGCGCTGCTTGCCGCCGGCCATCTCGATCAGCCGGCGCATGTCCTGCGGGGCGTAGAGCGAGTAGGTCCAGATGTCGCCCTCGTACATGAAGTCCGGCCACGTGCCGCGCACCGTCAGGTAGGGGGCAGCCCAGGACCCATCCGGATTGCGTGGCCGCAGAAAGCCCTTGAAGCCGAGCGCCGCCATGTCCTTGTCCCAGAGATTCTCGAAGTTGTGGGTGCGTCCGAAGTACTTCGTTGCCTCGACCGTCTTGCCCAGCCCACAGGCCAGCGCCCCGATCGCGTAGTCGTCGTACGCGTACTCGACGGTGCGCGAGCCGGAGCGCTCATCGGCCAGCGTAATGTAGCCCCGCTCGTTGTAGTCCTTCAGCCCGCCCCGGCCCTCGCGTTGTGCGTCCTTCGGCGGCACCTCGGCGTCGTGCACCATGGCGGCGAAGGCAGTCTCGTAGTCGATGCCCTTGAGCCCCTTCAGATACGCGTCGGTCACGACGACGTTCGCATTCGATCCGCCCTGCGTGCGTCCGTTGTCGTTGCCGCTGCGCGCGTCCGGCATATAGCCCGTATGGCGATAGATGTCGATCAGCGACCGAATCAGGTCGCGCTGGCGATCCGGCGAGATCAGCATAAGCAGCGGACTGGAGCTGCGGTACGTGTCCCAGATCGCGTAGTAGTCGTCGTAGTAGGGCTCGGTGGAGGCCCAGTCCGGGTTCTCGTCCGTGCGGTCGGTCGGCATCAGCATGATGTGGTACATCGCCGTGTAGAGCATCCGCCGTTGCGCCGCCGTCTCGCCCGCTACGTTCAGCTTGCCGAGCTCCGCGTTCCACTGCGCAACGGCTGCGGCATGAACCGCCGCAAAGCTCCATCCCGGAGCCTCCTGCGCGACGCTCCGCTTCGCCTGATCCGCGCTCACAAAGGAGATGCCGACCTTCATCTGCACGGCCTGCGCGGCGTGTGTCTTGAAGTCGAAGGCGATCCCCACGGGAACACCCTTGCCGACCGAAGCGCTCTTCGACTCGCTCATCGTCGCGCCGTTCCAGATGCGTGTTGCAGCCGCCGGCGTGTCGAGCACGAGGTAGAAGTACACCTTGTACTCGCCGCCGTTGTTCCAGCCACCCTCGAAGCGAGCCATCCCCTGGGCCTCATGATCCGAGGTCACCTGAATCTCCGCACCCAGAAACCGCTGCGCCTCATACCCCGGCCCCAGCCCCAGCGCGGAGGCAACGTTCACCGTCAGGTGCGCGTCCTGCGAGGCCGGAAAGGTATACCGGTGGAACCCGACCCGGCGCGTACTCGTCAGCTCCGCCTTCACCTTGTAGCGGCTCAACGTGGTGGAGTAATACCCCACCTCTGCGACCTCGGCAGAGCGTGGCGAGCGAATGTCGGTGACGTCCACTGGTCCCACCACCGGAGCCACCTGGATATTCCCATACTTGCCCTGCGCCCCACTCAGGTGCAGATGCGAAAAGCCAAGCACATTCCCATAGCTCGAATACCCAAAACCCGACCGCCGCCCGTCGAAGGTCTCCATATCCGGCCCGAGCTTGACCAGACCGAAGGGACGCGCCGCGCCCACGAAGGTATTACCACCCCAATCCACCCCAATGAACGGATCGACGCTGCGGCTGTAGTCGACGCGACTGCTCTTCTGTCCGAAGGCAGCGCCAGACAGCAAGACACCGGCCAGTACACCAGCCGCGGAACGAACAAAGAAAGTCCTCATCGAAAGCATGAGAATTTATACGCGATCACGGTTACAGCTCGCTGCATAATGTTGTTTTCTGGGGGTTCTGGCGGAGAGTGGGGGATTCGAACCCCCGATAGAACTTTTGGTCCTATAACGGTTTAGCAAACCGCCGCCTTCAGCCTCTCGGCCAACTCTCCTGCACTGTGGTCCCCGCTGCTCATTGCGATAAGCCGGGACGAAGACGATTATAACGCGACCGGCGCAATCCCCGCCGCGTACCCTCGTTTTTGTGTTTGAATTTGTTCTACGTATCGAAAAACAGCAGTGGGAACGCATTCCGCCGGGGGAAGCAGGGATTGACGAAGCCGTCTGGGCTGGGTGGCAAGCGTGGCAATGGCTTCGCGAAGAAGATGCGGCTGTTGCCGCTCATCGGCGCGACTTACTTCATGGTCTCGGGCGGCCCGTACGGTCTCGAGGACATCATCGGCAAGGCAGGTTATGGCCGCGCCATCCTCGTGCTGCTCCTCATCCCTCTCTTCTGGAGTCTGCCCACCTCGTTGATGGTGGGCGAACTCGCCACCTCCATCCCCACCGACGGCGGCTTCTACCAGTGGGTGCGTCGCGCCCTCGGGCCGTTCTGGGGCTTTCAGGAGGCGTGGTTCTCGCTTGCCGCCAGCGTCTTCGACATGGCGATCTACCCCACCACCTTCGTCCTCTACCTCTCGCACATCGCGCCCAGCCTGACGGCGGGATACAAGGGCTGGGCGCTCAAGCTGTTGATCGTCGGCATCAGCGCGGCCTGGAACCTGCGCGGCGCGTCGGCGGTTGGCGTCGGCTCGGTGCGGATGATGGTCGTCTCGCTCTCGCCTTTCATCGTGCTCATGGGCCTTGCACTGTGGAAGGGGATGCACCTTGGCTTCGTCCACTCCTCAGCTGGCGCGCCTGAGAGGTTGGACCTCTCCGGAGCAATCTGTGTCGCGCTCTGGAACTACATGGGCTGGGACAACGCCAGCACCATCGCCCAGGAGGTCGAAGATCCGCAGCGCAACTATCCGCGCGCCATGCTCTGGTCGGCGCTGGCCGTGATGTGCGTCTACACGCTGCCGCTGACGGCCATCTGGTTCGCCGGTATCCCGGCCGATCGCTTCTCGACCGGCGCCTGGGTTGACGCAGCCGGCCTGCTCGGCGGATCGGGTCTTGCCCTTGCCGTGGTGCTGGCTGGCTCGCTCGACGGCCTGGGCACCTTCAACGCCCTGACTCTCTCGCTCACGCGCCTGCCCTACGCGATGGCGCTGGACGGGCTTGCGCCACGGGTGCTCGCCCGCCGTCTGAAGAATGGGGTTCCCTGGGTGAGCGTGCTTGTTTGCAGCCTTGGCTGGGCTTTGGCGCTTACCTTCACCTTCGAGCGCCTTATCTCCATCGACCTGGTGCTCTATGGGGCGTCGCTTCTGCTGGAGTTCGTGGCACTGATCGTCCTGCGCGTCCGCGAGCCGCACCTTGACCGGCCCTTCCGCGTACCTGGCGGCATGATCGGAGCGTCCGTCATCGGCCTTGGTCCGGCTGCCCTGATCGCCTTCGCCATCTGGGCCGCACGGGACGAGGCAGTCGGAGTCCTGCCGGCCCTGCTCTTCGCCGCCCTCGTCGGAGCAGCCGGCCCCCTTGCTTACCTGGCGGCGCGACGATGGGGAAGCCGTGTTGAGATCGCTTCCTCGTAGCCACAAAAAAAGATGGACCGCCCGAAGGCGGTCCATCTCGATACTGCGCAATGCTTACTTCGTGGGAACCGGCTTCGGCTCGGGGTTCGTCTTGTTGTCGATGAAGCGCTGCTGCGCCTCGATGATCTTGGCGCGGGCGAACGACGCATCGCGCCAGCCCTTTACTTCGACGCTCTTGCCCTCCAGATCCTTGTAGATCGAGAAGAAGTGCGTGATCTCCTTCAGCATGTGGGGGTAGATCTCGGAGTAGTTCCAGACATCCTTGTAGCGCGGATTGCCTTCACCTACGCACAGCACCTTCTCATCGCCCAGACCTTGGTCGATCATCTCCAGCAGACCGATTGGTCGGACCTCCATTACGCAGCCGGGAAAGCTCGCGGAATCGACCAGCACCAACACATCCAGCGGGTCGCCGTCGTCGCCGAGCGTCGAAGGGATGAAGCCGTAGTCTCCGGGATAGTGCACGGGAGAGTAGAGGTTGCGATCCAGCCGGAAGACGTGCAGTTCCTTGTCGTACTCGTACTTGTTGATGCCCTCGTGGGGAATCTCGATGACGGCGTTGATGACTTCAGGGGACTTAGGTCCGACGGGTAGCTCGAGGTAATTCGGCATAAACTCTGGCATCTCTTCTCGTAAGGAAAATATCGCTCGCACGGGAGCGGGGTGAGACAGGTGTTCGGAGTGGTGCACCGCGAGGCTGCGGCATGGAACTCAACGGCGAGCCAAGTGGATATCGTATATGGTACATCGGGGGCGCAAGGAGAGTGTGGCCAGGCAGACCCCTAAGCCGAAACGCCTGATGAATTTGGCCGTTGCACGTCGTCTATAATCAGTCAAGATGAAGGCTCATGTCTATGTGACGTTGAAAAGAACTGTCCTGGATGCTCAGGGGCAGACGATCGCTGAAGCGCTCCGGCGCATGCAGTATGCGGGTGTTGCCGATGTGCGGCAGGGAAAATACTTCCTGCTGACGCTCGAGGAGGGCCTGGATCCCAAGGCCGCCGAGGTCGAAGTCGACCGTATTGCCCGGGAGGTTCTCACCAATCCGGTCATTGAGGAGTACTCCGTTCGCCTCGAGTTTTGATCTCCTGAAAAATGGATAAATCGTGATGTTTCAGTTATTTGTTGGGAGGCTGGCAGCGATATGCGATGCTTTAGGCATCTCATTCTTTAGCCAGAGCTCGACGAGAACGAAATTTGGACACGATCCAGGGAGAACAAGAATGAACCGACATTGGAAGACTGCCTTTTGTGCTGCTTTGTTTTTGGCGATGGGAATGTTTGGGAGTGTTGAAGGGCATAGTCAGGCCTCCTACACCGCTACGAAAAACGCCCTGCCACCCTTCAGCGTCTTCGGTGGAGCTTCGTCCGTTTATGCAGACTACGGACAGGATCGCCAGAATGGCTACTTCCTGGGGGGGGCCTACACGCATAACTTTAGCCATATCTATGTCGTTCCCTCCCTTGAGCTCCGCGCGTCCATCACCCCAATGGGGGACCACAGTGTCGCCGAGAGGACGTTCCAGGGGGGCTTCAAGTTGGAGCACGCCTATTTCCGCCGCTTCCACCCCTATGGCGAAGCGCTGTTCGGTACGGGAACGATTCGTTACCGCGCCGGGCTTCAGGGTGTCGGCGAGAAGTCCGACAACTCGGTTGTCCCTTCCTTCGGTGGCGGTATCGACGTTGATATCATCAAAGACTTTGGGGTGAAGGCGGACTACATGTCCTCGCACTGGAACACCGGCGGTTCGGTCACCTACACGCCCAATGCGTTTAACTACGGTGTGTACTACCGCCTCCCGTTCGGGCACCGGTAACCGCACGCTCATCGGCGCGGATGCTAGGCTGGAAGCTGGAGAATCAGCGATCTTGACTGCTATGTTCGATCCCTCTTACGCGGCTCCTGCTCATGGGAGCCGCTTTGTACGTGCCTGTCTGCGCCAGCCGGTGGACCGCACGCCCGTGTGGTTTCTGCGCCAGGCCGGACGCTATATGCCGGAGTACATGGCGGTCCGTAAGCATCACAGCCTGCTCGACATCTGCCGCACGCCGGAGATCGCCGCCGAGGTGACGATTACAGCCGCCGAGCGCCTGGGCGTCGACGCGGCCATCATCTTCGCCGACCTGCTGCTGCCGTTTACTCCCATGGGGCTGGACTTCGAGTTCGTGGCCGGTGAAGGGCCGCAGGTGAATACCCCTGTTCGCAGCGCGGAGCAAGTGCGCGCGCTCCGGACGGACCGCATCGACGAGCTCAGCTATGTGGCGCAGTCGATTGAGCGGGTCGCGAAGCACTTTGCCGGACCACGTGCCGACGGCGATCAGCTTGGCATTATCGGCTTCTGCGGCGCGCCGTTTACGCTGGCCAGCTACATGATCGAGGGCGGAAGCTCGCGCAACTACGTCGAGACCAAGAAGCTGATGTACGGCGACGGTGTCGCGTGGCCCATGCTGATGGAGAAGCTGGTCACGGTGCTGACCGGGTTCGCCAAGCAGCAGGTTGAGGCGGGTGCGGACGTCATCCAAATCTTCGATAGCTGGGCCGGAGCGCTCTCGGTCACCGACTATCGCCAGTACTGCCTTGGCTGGACGACGCAGCTTGTTGAGAGTGTGCGTTCGCTCGGCGTGCCGGTCATCTACTTCGGCGTCGATACGGCTTCGCTTCTGCCCACGATGCGGGAGACCGGCGCGGATGTGCTCGGGCTTGACTGGCGCATTCCGCTGGCCGAGGGCTGGAAGGCTGTCGGTTCGGGCTGCGGAGTGCAGGGCAACCTCGATCCCATCGCCCTCTTCGCGCCCGAGGATGTGTTGAAGGAGCGAGTCAAAGAGATCCTGGTTGCCGCGGCTGGAAGGCCCGGGCATATCTTCAATCTCGGTCACGGCATCGTGCCCGGAACCCCGGTCGATAACGTCATCCGCGTGGTCGAATGGGTGAAGGAGCTGGGATGAAAGAGGCAGTTTTGTTGCTAGCGCACGGCTATAGGCTTGTTGAGGACTTGTGATGAAAGAGGCCGTATTACTGCTCGCGCACGGAACGCCGGACGTTCTGGGCGAGATGGCGGAGTACCTGAGCAAGGTCACCGGTGGACGCGCCCTTCCGCAGGAGGTTGTGGAGGAGCTGCAGCACCGCTATGGTGAGATCGGGCTCGGCTGGGAGCCGGGCGCGGAGGCTCCGCCGCTGACCAAATGGACGATGATGCAGGGCCATCTGCTGGAGCTTGCGCTTACCCAGGCCGGGCACCCGATGAAGGTCTACGTCGGCATGCGCAACTGGCATCCGTTTATCGCGGATGTTGTTGCCGAGATGCGCGCGGACGGCGTAACGCGGATCAAGGCGCTGTGTCTCGCGCCGCAGAACTCGCGCACCAGCGTTGGTCTCTACCGCAAGGCGCTGATGGAGGCCGCAAAGGGGCTTGAGGTCGAGTTCGTCGCGGGCTGGGCCGAGAATCCGACGCTCGCCGAGGCATTCGCATATCTCACCTGGCCTGTCTGGGCAGAGGCTTGCGCACAGGCTGGACGGCGCGTTCCAGTGCTGTTCACGGCTCATTCCGTCCCGTGCCGGACGATCATGACCGGTTCGGCTTCGGTCGCGGGCGCGAGGCCTGGAACGCCGGAGCAGACCTCGCCCGATCCCTATCCGGTTGAGTCGAAGCGTACTGCGCAGATGGTTGCGGATCAGCTCAAGGCCGTTGGCTTTCAGGAGAGTGACTGGGTTTTTGCCTTTCAGAGCCAGGGGATCAGTGGTGGGCCCTGGATTGGTCCGACCGTCGAAGACACGTTGAAGGCGCTGAAGGAGCAGGGTGAGGTCGGCGTGGTGATGCAGCCGGTGGGCTTCCTCTGCGACCACGTCGAGATTCTGTACGACATCGACATTGCTTTCAAGCAGATGGCAGAAGAGCTCGGTTTGAAGCTCTGGCGGGCCGAAAGTCTGAACGCTTCGCCGATCCTGATTGAGGCGCTGGTCCAGGTGATTCTGGGCGAGTACAAGGCCGATGTGGAAGAGGTTGTAGTGGCTTAGAGGTCAGACCTCTATGCTTGAAAAGTGGTATGAAATGCACCGTTTTGGTGCATTTCGTGTATTTGTTGTGTTCTAAAGGGTTTATGGGCTGGTGACGCGGATTTCCCAATGTTTCACCAGAAGATTTTTGGTGGCTAGCTTGTGGTGAAATGATGGTCCGTTAGTGGGCCAAAGTATGGAAAAGCTGGGCAGAGCGTGGTGTTCTGCAAGTGGTATGTTTTGGTTTCGATAATCGCACCTGCGAGCTCCTCCCACCCTGTGACAGGCCGAAGGCGTGCCCTTAAGCAAAGTGAAATTTCTTAGTCCAGAACTTCGGTGGCGGCTTTGCGGGCGTCGCGGATGAGGTCGGGGAGGCCTACGCCGCGGTAGCCGTTTCCTAGCAGCCGCAGGTTGCCGATGGAGTCGACGCGAGACTCGAGTTCGGCCATGCGGTCGAGGTGGCCGACTGCGTACTGCGGCAGGGAGTTCGGCCAGCGGCGGATGACCGTGATGGCCGGAGTGGGCAGAGGCCCCAGGATGCGGGCCAGTTCCATGCGGGCGATGGCGGCGGTCTCGTCGTTGCCGCAACGCATCAGGCGCTGGGCGGCGGCTCCGCCGAAGAAGGCGCGGACGAGCCGGCTACCTGGCGGGACGCGGTGCGGGAACTTTTGATCCATGAAGGTCGAGGCCATCAGCAGGCTGTCCTGACCCGGCGGAACGAGGAAGCCGAAGCCCGGCGGCAGGTCGAAGCTTTCGTTGAAGCACAGGGCGACGATGACGGCGGAGCTGGCCTCCATCTGCATGAGCTGGTAGGCGCGGTGGTCGGTGGGTTCGAGCAGTTGCGCGGCGACGTCCACGGGGGTTGCGAGGAGGACCGAGTCGAAGGGCCTGCCGTCGACGAGCCAGCATTCGGGGGTGCGCTGCAGGCGTTTGACGGCCTCGTTCCTCTGGATCCACTGTGGCGGAATCCTGGCGGCCATGGCCTCGACGAGCGTGCCGACGCCGGAGCGCAGTGTGGTGAAGATGGGCCGTTGGGGCTGCTTCGCCTTCGCCTGCACGGCCTGGATGAGCGAACCGTATTCGCGCTCCATGGCGACGAAGGCGGGCATGACGGCGCGGACCGAGAGTGTATTCACATCGCCGCCGAAGACGCCGCTGAGCAGAGGGGCCGCGATCCTGGTCAGGACCTCCGGGCCGAAGTGCCGCTGGACAAAGCTGGCGACGGACTCGTCGGTATCCGGGGCGGCGGCGCGCAGGGCCTCGGCCTGGCAGGGTTCGTCGCGGAAGGCCTGCTTCGCTTCGTCGGAGAAGAGCGTGGAGGCTTCGACCGCGGCGAGGTCGCCGGGGACCATCATGCGCATGCCGTCGGGCATGGCCACGAGTTGGCCGTCGAGGCGGATGTAGGTTTTGCGGTCCTCGTCGAGGGACTGGATGACCTCGTCTTCGAGGCCCAGCTCGTTCGCCAACTCAAGCGCCCATGGCTTCTCGGTGACCCATCCGTCAGGTCCGCCCTCGATGATGAAGCCGCCCTCGCGCACCGTTTCGACGATGCCCCCGAGGCGTGTGCTGGCCTCGTAGAGAGTAACGTCTGCTTCGGCGTTCGACTGGGCGAGGAAGTACGCGGCGGCAACGCCGGCTGTGCCTCCGCCGAGGATGGCGATGCGCTTCATGCATGGCTCCTTCCGTGGGGTTCCCACAGCTTCAGGATAACGGCTGGAAGAGGACTGGGGCTTATGGGGATGTGGCTTTTGGGGGATTGGCAAGAAACAGGCAAAAGATTGTGGGGAAGAAGGTAAGGCGGGAAAAGAGGCAAAGGCAAGCCGCCGCCGCGACTAGATGTTGTCGCGGCGGCGGGCTGATGTTTTGTTTATTTTCTTTAGTCGGGGACCTGGAATCCGACACGCGTCTGGGCCAGGGTGGCCTTGTCGGCGGTGGAGCCCATGGTCTTGGCGGCCATGTCGGGGAAGGCCTGTTGTACGGCGGGTGTTTTGGCCCAGATGGGCACGTCCTTCATGCTGTAGTGGTAGGTCACCTGGGTCTGGTTGAAGCCGTTGGTGGGCGTCAGTGGCGTGGATGTGTCGATGGCGGTGACGTTGCGGTGGCCATAGCAGAAGTGTGGGGCGGAGCGCTCGCCGAGCGTCGTTGGCACGTAGCGCGAGATGTGGATCGCGGGCTCGTGGGTGACGGTGAGGAGCTGCGCGGCGACGAGGGTGTCCATGCGTTTGGTTTCGGCGGGGTCGGAGGTCGCGAGGGGGAACCGGGTGTCGGGGAGCAGGCACTCGGAGCGGTCGGCGAAGTACATGTTGAGCGTGTGGATGTAGTTCTCGGGAGTGGGCTTGGACTTGGTGTCGCAGCCGATAGGGAGCAGCGCAAGGGTGAGAAGAATGAGACGGCTTTTTGTAATCACGATTTCCTGCCTTTCGTACTAAACGGTTGGAGCGTTGCGGGGCAGGAATGGTTGTGGGGAGCTGGCGTAAGGATAGCCTGAGCTGGCCGGGTGGACGAAAAGGCTCTGTTGTTTGGGGAGATCGTGAGTTTGCAGGGAGGACCAGTGTCCTGAGTCTGAAGTTCTTTGAACAATAGAATTCGTCATTCTGAGCAGATGCTCCAACTTACTCAGGTGCGACTTGCATGCCTCTTGTGAATGCATCAGGGGAGGAAGAAAACCCATATCCCAGGGGCTGAAGCCCACTTTAGGGCCGGTTCGGGATGTCTGGGCTAAAGCCCAGACCTATCTCAGAAGCAACAGCAACGACAACAGCAAAGGCAAGAGCAACCGCAGATCCCCAGCGGGGATGACAAACAAAGAAGCAACCGCAACTGTAAAGAAAATGCTTTGGGAGGGGCCGGGGCGCAAGGCTAGAAGGAGTACCTCAGTGGCTAAAGCCGCATCTCCTCTCTGGTGGTTACGGCACGGCTGAAGCCGTGCCCTTAAGCACGACGGGCTTGTCGTGGACGCTCAAGGTTCATGCTCCTTCCCAGAGGTTTAGGTTGCGTCTGAGGAATTGGTTTGGGGCGGGTGAAACTTGTAAAAGGCAACGACCCGGCGCGTTTGCTGGAGGTGCCGCGCAAGAGACCCTGAACGAAGAGGCGACCGGCCGTTAGGCATGAGAGCCTAACGGCCGGGCCAGGGTTAGGGGAATAGCACGAGCAGGATGGCGGAGTGCTTCGGCAGGGTGGGCTTGTACTTCGCATCCAGACGGCCAAGCTCCTGATTGGCCCAGACGTCGGTGAAGTGCGGGGCCTTTGAGAAGCCGAGCTTATCGAGCGGGATGGAGATGTTGCGCAGGTAGTGGGTGTCTTCGCCGGTGTTGAAGATGGCGACGGCGGTGGTTCCGTTGGCGAGCGGGCGAGCCCAGATCTGGATGGGGCCTTCCTGGTAGACGCGGTGCGCCTGGTGGCCGCCGGGATCCTGATTGATGGCGATGACGCGCTTGTTCATGAGGACGCTGCCGACCTCGGGCGTCATCTTGGTGAGGTCGTTGCCGGCCAGCAGAGGCGCGGCGAGCATGGCCCAGAGCGTCATGTGGAAGCGGTTCTCGGCGGCGTTGAACTTGCCGTTGCCGACCTCGAGCATGTCGGGATCGTTCCAGTGGCCGGGACCTGCGAACTTCTCAAGGCCGTCCTGGTTGAGGCCGATGACGGCCATGCGGTCGAAGGTGGCGTTGATGTCGCCGGTGGTGCGCCAGAGGTTGGCGCCGACTTCCGGGCCCCAGTCCCAGACGGCGTCGAAGCCGTACTGGCAGAGGGAGTAGACCATGGGGCGGCCGGTCTTGAGGATGGCCTTGTGCATGAGCATGTAGGCGTCGCGCATCATCTGGTTCTGTTTGGGGAGGTCGTTGGGGGCGTCGGCCTTCATCTTCTTGCCGAAGCCGCAGAGGTCGTACTTCAGGTAGTCGATGCCCCAGTCGGCGTAGGTCTGGGCGTCCTGGTACTCATGGCCGAGCGAACCCTCGTACCGGGCGCAGGTCTGGTCGCCGGGCGAGGAGTAGATGCCGAGCTTCAGGCCCTTGGAGTGGACGTAGTCGGAGAGCGCCTTCATGTCGGGGAACTTCTCGTTGGTGGTGATGTGGCCCTGGGCGTCGCGCTTGCCCTCCCAGGTGTCGTCGATGTTCACGTAGACATAACCGGCGTCGCGCATGCCGGTGGAGACGAGCAGGTCGGCGGTGTCGCGGATGTCTTTGTCGGTGACGCGGCCGGCGAAGTAGTTCCACGAGTTCCAGCCCATGGGGGGCGTGGCGGCGAGCTTTTGCGCGGGTGCGAGCGTGGCGGCGAAGCTCGAGGCAAGAAGGAGCAGGGTAAGGCGGAGGGCGTTCGGTTTCACGTAGGTTCCTTGTGGTGGAATCGATTCCAAGAAAGCATACGCTGGTCTCCGCCTAGTTGGCACGGGGAAGATGTTGGTTGTAGAGGTAGACCCAGCAGGACGCGTGGGAGTCGTTGGGCAGGGTGGCGGTGGAGCGGGTGCGGAGGAAGAGGCTGGCCTCCGGGGTGTCGTGGCGGTAGTCCTCGTAGGCGTCGAGTGCCACGAGTATGGTGGGGTCTTCGGGCAGGGCGAAGAGGGTGCCGGGGATGACTTGGTCGCCGGTGAGCGTGAGGGCGGGGTAGGGGCCGAGGTCGTGGAGGGTGCCCTGGATCGTCGCTGGGCCAACGAGGGTCAGTTGGTTGACGGCGTCGAGGATCTCCGATGGGGCTCGGTTGGGGTGGAGGGTGCCGTAGACGAAGAGCAGTTGAGGAGCAAATTCCCTAACGAGCGTATTCAAGGTGCGTAAGTTTGCATCATGCCTAGGCATTTAGCATTCGCAACTGCTGTTGGGTCAGTTCGGTGCCCCACAAGCCTCTGATTTGCCAGAGGCCGCTTCTCGAAATCTTCACATTTGGCGAATGCAATCCGAGCCACTCTGAACCTGCCATGCAATGGCCGCAATTTGAAACAGTCCCTATTGCCGCGGTTTCGAAGGCGATAGCTTCAACAGAATTCGCCATAGATAGTACAGAGAAGGAAATAGATGATTGCAAATAATCGGATACTTCATCTTCAATGGAGCGCTGCTTCGTCATATCTATGCGGTGAGCATGTTTGTTGCGCGCTCTCTTGGTCGTTAGATCGATGTTCCAGTCTGCTAGGAAGGGGTCGCGATTACGGCTCAAGATGGCCCTCCCAATGTGTTTGCGGAAAATACTTCGGTCTTTGTTGACGGTTACATGTTCACGTAAACGTGCCGCTAGATTTCCTTTTCCGGTGTGACTTCCAATACGAGTCACACGTTGAGCCGCGTGTCCCAATTCGCCTACTTCAAAACAAAAATACACTCCGTCTGTAGGCAAGTCAGAGGGAAGAGTCCCGAATTGATAAGAAGGGAGGGTCCGAATTACTTCGTGTAACTGACTGCAAAGGCCAGGAGCTTCAGTCATGTGAGTAGCTCTCCCTTCAAGAGTGCTGAGGCTGCAGAATAGTGCCAGTTGGTGAGTGCAGTTGTCTTGTATGCGACCTGATTCCATTTCGCGTTCGGTAGAGCGATACCCTTATTTCGTGTGACTACGGTTAAGGGGCTGCTGTTGCTGAGCAGTTTTGAGAGAAGCGGGAGGTAGTCCTGAACACCAAAGAAAACGATCTGTGACCGGTCATTCGGAAGTTGCTTAAAGTCCAAGTAGTGGTCTGATCCTCTGCGTTTTTTATAAGCCTGCGCTTGTTTACTGAATGTTATGTCATAGGTTGGCAATTTGAAGTCGCTTCGGACAAGTCCCCAGCCGGCGCTCAAAACGTAGATGTTTTTCTCTCCAAAATGCGAAACCAACTTGCTATATATGCCGTGCTTATAGAGCTGCCAAGCAGGAAGAAGAGTAGAGTCGCCTAATTGCTGTGACAGCAGCGCCTGTCTCCAGGTCCCGGTCTCTTGCGGGATCCAGTCGTCTGGTCGGCAAAAGTGATGGCCAGCTGCTGCGGCGACCGCGTTTGGTCGTGCGACAAAATCTGCTCGGATTCCGGCCTTACTCATGAGCGTTTTTGCCTCAGCCTGCTTCGCTTTAGCGCACTGAATGATCACTTGCATATTGCCACCTAGTCTTGGTCAAGCGGCTTCCGTGCGAAGTAGTAGAGGCTGAAGGCGAGCAGTCCAAACATCAGGATGCTGGTCCAGTCGTGCAGGATGGAGTGTGCGCTGAAGCTGGCGGGGAAGCGGGGGGCGGTCTTGTCGAAGTAGTTCTCGTAGAACTTGATGCAGACGCCGAGCAGGCCGAAGAGGCCGCCCGCTGCGATGAGGCCCGAGGCGTAGAGGGAGCCGGGGGAGATCTCGGACTCAAGATCGAGCGATGGTGTTACCGATGTCGGCACAGGCAGGCCGGTGGCGGGGTCGAGGTGGTCGGGGTTGGTCTGGTCGAAGTTGGGGTGCTCCATCAGGAAGGCTTCGCGGTCGGAGTGCCAGAGGCGGAGTGACGCCTCGTATGTGGCGGCGGCCTGCTTGGCGTGGTGGTGGAGCATGGCGCGGTCGATCATCCAGCGCATGACGCCGCCGACGAAGATGGCCAGCGTCGTCGCGATGGAAAGGTACGCCCCGACGGCGAAGGTCAGCGAGCGGACGCCAAGCAGCTCGACCACGATAACCAGCGCCACACCCAGGAGCACGAGGCCCCACGGCAGCTTGCGCGAGAGGATGCCGTTGATGACCGTGGCCATGAGCCGTCCCTGCGGCGCGGCAACCTTTTCGGAGCCGATGCCCTGGATCCACTGGATCTCGATCTTGCCGGTGGTGGGGTTGAGGAGGTACTTGCCGTCGGGCAGGGTGGAGGAGCCGATGACGTTCAGCAGCGTGTACGCGTGCGGGTTGGAGACGGTGTCGCCTGCATCGGAGACGCCGGATTTTGACGTGATGTGGAATGGCTTGTGCGAGTACGGACCCTTGTCCTGCACGCCGTCGGCGTACATGGCGGAGGTGATGGCGATGGGCGAGGCCATGCGCTGGAAGGTCTCGAGCCCGTTGTTCATGGCCGATAGTGTGGCTCCGATCGACAGTACGGAGATGATGACGCCGGCCATGACGGCGACCTGCTGCTTCCATGGCGTGGCTCCGATGAGGTAGCCGGTCTTCAGGTCTTGCGCGGTGTCTCCTGCGTTTGAGGCTGCGATGCAGACGATGCCGCCGATCGTGATCGCCAGTGCGCCGAAGGCCGGAGCCGTCCAGCCCCGCACGAGGAAGATGGCGGTGGTGGCCATCAGGGTTGCGATGGTCATGCCTGAAACCGGTGAGGACGACGACCCGACGATGCCCACGATGCGGGCCGAGACGGCGACGAAGAGGAAGCCGAAGACGACGACGAGCAGTGCGGCCGCGATGTTGGCGAAGAGGCCGACCTGCGCTCCCGGCACTGGGTGGAATTGGAGGAATGCGACCATCAGCACAATCAAGAGAACAGACCCGATGAGGACGGCGGACATGGGGAGGTCGTGAGCGGTGCGGATGGTCTCCGTGGACCTGCTCTCGGCGGGGCTCTTGGCCTTCATGGAGCGGATGCCCTCCATGAGCGCACTGATGATGGTGGGTGCGGTGCGGAGCAGTGTGATGAGTCCGGCGGCGGCCACGGCTCCGGCACCCATCGGTCTCACATAGGTCTTCCACAGCGTGCTGGGATCCATCTGGCTGATGGGGACGGTGCCGGGGTAGAGCGGCATCGTCAGGTGCGAGCCGAAGAAGGCGATGGCGGGCATCATCACCAGCCACGAGAAACAGCCTCCTGCCAGCATGACGGCGGCGACGCGGATACCGATGATGTAGCCGACGCCCAGGTACTCCGGTGTACAGTCGGCCCGGATCGCCGCGCCCTTCAGCAGGTGCTGTGGGCCGAGGTCTGGCTGGTAGTTGGGGCCGGAGGGCCAGAGGGCGAGCAGGTTCTCGTTTTGGAAGAGGGTATACAGCCCACCCAGGCCGAGCCCCAGGAAGACCCGGGAGGCGAAGGAGCCGCCGCGCTCGCCGGCCATCAGGACGTCGGCGCAGGCGGTACCCTCGGGATAGATGAGGGTGTCGTGCTCGTCGACGATGAGCTGTCGTCGCAGCGGAATCATGAACAGTACGCCGAGCCATCCGCCGAAGAGTGCCAGCGCGAAGATGCGGGTGGATTCAAGGTCGAAGCCGAGGAAGATGAGCGCGGGCAGGGTGAAGATGACGCCGGAGGCGATGGACTGGCCTGCGTTGCCGACCGTCTGGACGATGTTGTTCTCGAGGATGCTTGCTTTGCCGAAGGCCCTGAGGATGGAGATGGACAGTACCGAGATGGGGATGGAGGCCGCGACCGTAAGTCCTGCCCTGAGCCCGACGTAGACGGTGACGGCACCGAAGAGAACCGCGAAAAACGCGCCCAGAATAACGGCGCGTGGGGTGAATTCAGGGCGGGATTCGGTGGCGGGTACAAAGGGTTGAAAGGTCTTGGATGCGGCCATCTGTGTTGGGTTCTCCGGGCGACTCGCTGCTTGGGTTGATGGGAGTGTAACAGTGGTGTGGCGAGATGGTTAATTGCAGATGGATGCAGTTGCGTTATACTGCGGGCATTGGCGCTTCGCAGACTGCGAATGGCGCGCCGACGAATGAGGTGCGGTCTTCAGCGAGAGCTTGAAGGTTCAAACGCTCGGGGTTGGCGGTCCGCCTGGGAGAGTTCCCGGGGGAGCGATGGTGTGGCGCGCGGTGTCGCGTGTGCTGCGAAGTCGGCGCGTAGTTGTCGATGACATCTTGAGTACGGTATTTCCTGGGGACTGTCGCGTGTGCGGCGGTCCCCTGTCGTTTGCGATGGGAACAGGGCCGGTCTGCGGTGGGTGTATCGGAGAGATTCAGTCCCAGCGCGGAGGGCTCTGCGCCTGTTGTGGCGAGGCGCTGGGGATGGAGAGCGAGCGCTTCTACACGCAGGGCAGCGGCGTGAAGTGCGCGGAGTGCCGTCTCGCGGCTCCGGCGTTTGCACGGGCCGTGGCCTACGGGGTGTACGAAGACGAGCTGCGCGAGATGGTGCATCTGCTGAAGTATGAAGGCGTGCGGAGTGTCGTCACGTCGCTTGGTGGGATGCTGGCACAGTCGATTGCGGAGCTTGCGTTGGGTGAGGCGCTGGTGGTGGCGGTGCCTCTGTTCCCGAGCAAGGAGCGGGCGCGCGGGTACAACCAGTCGGTGCTGCTGGCGGATGCGGCGTTGAAGCGTCTGCGGCCCAGCGGTCTGGTGGCGGCCTATGGACTGTTGCGCCGGGTGCGCGATACGGAGAGCCAGTTCGCACTCACACCCAGGATGCGGCGGAAGAATCTGCGTGGAGCGTTTGCGGTTGCCGATCCGGCTCGGGTGGCGGGTCGCGAGGTGCTTCTGGTGGATGACATCTACACGACTGGCGCGACGGCTCGCGAGTGTGCGCGGGTGCTGATGGCGGCGGGTGCGGCGAAGGTCTGGGTAGCGACGCTGGCTCGAGCGCAGAAGGAGCAGGTCAGCTTCTGGAGCGGAAGTGTGCGTGATCCGGTTGGCTTTGGAGAGACTTTGCGAGAGTGAGCCTGGCCATGGCGGAAGTAAGGGCAACGGCAAGGAAGCGTAAAGGCAACAGCGAGTTCTGATGACGGAGGATTTTTCTGATGCAGTCTGGAAAGCACTCGGGGAAGGCACGGAAGCAGAGGATAGGGAAGCACGCGACGGCGGCGCATGGGTCGGGGCGGCTGACGACGGAGCTGGATGTGCGGCTGGCGGTGGTACGGCCGCAGTCGATGCAGACGCCGGTGCTGGTGTTGAATGCGAGCTATGAGCCCATCAACATCTGCGGGGCCAAGCGCGCTCTGGTGCTGGTGCTGAAGGGCGTGGCGCGCACCGAGGAGGAGCAGGGCCACATGCTGCATGCGGCCCGCGTGCGCGTGGCGATGCCCTCGGTGATCCGCCTGCTGGAGTACCGCCGCATCCCGCACCAGACCCGCGCACTCTCGCGCAAGAACATTCTGCTGCGCGACCGCAACTGCTGCCAGTACTGCTCGGTCATCCTGACGGCCGGCGAACTCACACTCGACCACGTCATCCCTCGTTCGCGTGGAGGCCTGTCGACGTGGGAGAACCTCGTCGCCTGTTGCCCGTCCTGCAATCGCCGCAAGGGCAACCAGATGCTGCATGAGCTGACCGAGATGAAGCTGCTGCGGGAGCCGAAGCCGTTCTCGCTCCACACTTCGCGCCACATCATGCGGATGATCGGCTCGGCGGATCCGAGCTGGCGCCGCTACCTCTACTTCGAGAGCGGGGAAGCGGCCTAAAGACAAAGGACTGTAGGGAAAAAGCGGAAAAGGCGGAAGAAGAAGCTTAAGACAAAAGCAAAGGCTCAGACGATTGTCAGGGCCTTTGCTTTTGTCTCTTCTTCCGCTTTTTCCGCCTTTTCCCCACAATCTTTTGCTCGTTCTATTTCTTCGGAGGAGTCGTCGTCTCCGGAGTATTGCTCTCGACTTCGCCCGTCGAGATGATGCGGGCCGATCCGCGGAAGCGCTTGTAGTCCGTGTAACGGATGATGTTGCGCATGTGGACGTCCTGCGACACCATGCCGCTCTGCGCGGCGAAGTGCAGCGTCCCCTCCATCTTCGTGTACGTCGGGAACCAGTACTTGCCGTCGATCTGCTCGTAGTACGTGGTGAACGGTGGCGAGAGGTCTTCGTGGCCGCGCCGCGTGTCGTCGGGTACGTTCTTGCCGTTGATGAGTACGATCTGGAAGTCCTGCTGGTCGATCCAGACCTTTCCCTGGTAGTAACGCTTGCCCTTCTCCATGACCTTGGGTTTTACGTCGAGCACGTAGGTGTCCAGCTCGTCGATCTTCTGCCGTCCCAGGTAGACGATGTTGTACTGGGGCAGCTCGGCGGTGGTCAGCACGAAGGGCAGTCTCTGCTCGATGTCCTTGAAGTCGGCCGGTGACATCATCACGCGCTCGAGCGTGTTCTGGGGCGCGAAGACGACGTGCTCCTCCCGGCGTCCGGTCGAGGGCGAGATGCTGATGTCGGTGACCTGCTGGTACTCGCCGTCGACCTTGTTGTTGTCGTCGTTGACGGTCTGGACCTTCACGGTCTGGCGGAAGAGGTAGTTGGTGCGGGCCTGGGCGAACTCGGTCTCGCGAGCGCCCATCTTTTCAATAATTTGGTCGGCGGTAAGGCTGGCGGGCAGGGGTGTGGGGTCGAGCGGCCCGAAGCCATCCTGCATGAAGCTCAGTGCTGAATTGGTCGCGCCCATTACCAATGGGTTGGTCGCGAGAGCCGATGCGGGCACGAGAGTCGCCGCCTGGACCGATAGGGGGAGAAGAGCGAGGACGAGGAGTGTGTTGGGGGCGATGGCGAGCTTCTTCATCTTCTGGATCTTCCTGATGCGGGATTGAGACCGTCTGCGCGGCTATGTCGCTGTACCGAATTAGACGCGAAATACGCAATTAAGGAAACGAAGGTTTAGGAAGCGAAGGTTAGGGATGCAGGCACGGCTGAGAGTTTTGTCGGAGTGGCTCGTCGTATGGCGAGGTCCGCACGGGCTGGGGATGCTCCATGGCATCTGCCTCTCGGCGTTCAGTGGCATGCTGGCCGTGATCTGGGCTCTCTGGCACCGGCAGAGGGCGCAGGCCAGGGTGAGCCGGCGAGAACGCGCCATCGGAGAGGAGTTGGAGGCGTACGCACGGCTGGACGCCACGCTGGGTCCCGGAGGCGACACCAGGCCGCTGGCGAAGCGGGTATGCCAGTCGGTCGTGGAGAAGAGTCGCTTCCTCCGGGTGGCGATGCTGGTGCGCGATGCGGAGGGAAAGCTCTTCGTCGCGGGCAGCGCGGGGATGGACGACGTGACGGTGGAGTCGTTGCGGGTGTGGGGCCTGGGTGTCGTCCGGCAGGAGCGTGGGCTGGGGCCGGCGGGACCGGCCAAGATAGCTGCCCGCGAGAGGATGGGCGCGGGTAGCTTTTCCATGCGGCTGGGGCCACCGGACGCCTTTGACGGGTTGGGATTTGGCGCGCAGGGGCCGATGCCGGAGAGCGAGTCCCGCCAGGTGATTGTGACCATGCTGCGCGGCACAACGGGCATGGTGCTGGGGGCCCTGGTCGTGGGAATGGAGGGCAAAGGTGGGTCACGGAGCGCGTCGATGGTTCCTCTGGAGTCGCTGGCTGTGAAGCTGGCGAGGACGATCGAGAATGCCTCCCTGGCCGAACGGCTCTTGCGTAGCGAGAAGCTGGCTGGACTGGGGCAGTTGGCGGGTGGCGTGGCGCACGAGCTGAACAACCCGCTGACCGCGGTATTGGGCTTCGCGGATCTGATCCGCGAGACCTCCGAGGAGGCCAGGGTGCGCGAGGATGCGGACACCATCATCCGCGAGGCGCTGCGGATGAAAGAGACGGTCGAGAGCCTGCTCAACTTCTGGCGACCGGTCAAGCTGTTGGATGAGCCGGTCGAGATGGACGTTCTGCTGGCGGAGCTGGCTGGCGACTGCCTGGAGAAGTTGTCCGAGCGGGGTGTGCGTCTGGTCGTCGAAGCGGGAGAGGACATGCCCGCGGTCTGGGGCAACCGCGACCGTCTGCGGCAGGTGCTGGAGCATCTGCTGAACAATGCCGCCCAGGCGATCGCCGCGGGCAAGGACCGCCGTCGCAGCGGCGACGGACCCAGGCTCGGCACCGCCGCAATGCGCGGCACCGTTCTGCCGCGAGGCACGGATGAGGGTGATCTGGCTCCGACGATCCGGGTAACGGTGAGCAACGACGGCCAGACGATGCACCTCATCGTCAGCGATACGGGCCCCGGCTTTCGCGATCCCGCGCGCGCCTTCGACCCGTTCTACACGACGCGGCAGCCGGGCGAGGGCGCTGGCCTTGGCCTTTCCATCTGTTATGGCATTGTGCGCGAACACGGCGGGGAGATCTCTGCGTTCAACCTGCATCCGCACGGCGCGGCCGTGGTGGTAGAGCTGCCGGTGCGGGAGATGATGGGCGTTCAGGAAGCCGTTATGACCTCGGACTAAGCCGCACGGGCGCTGCGGCCCGCGATGCTCTAGACTGACGCGATGGCGTTCCTTCGGCCGGTGTGCGATGGCGAAGGGATGACAAGCTATGTTGGGAGATGGTTGTGGCGTTCCAGAGACCGAAAAAACGGGAGCCTGTAGGTGAGGCGGGGCTGTTCGAGTACGCCCTGAAGACCCTTACCGTGCGCATGCGTACGGAGCGCGACCTGCGCCGCCTGATGAAGACCCGCGCCGAAGAGGGCGAGGCCGGCGAACGCGCCATCGATGCCGTTGTCCTTCGGCTCAAGGACCTGCGCTACCTCTCCGACACACGCTTCGCCGCGGACTATACGCGCATGCGCAAGGAGAACCAGGGCTTCGGACGTCGCCGCGTCCAGCAGGACCTCACCCAGAAGGGCATCCACAAGGAGACGGTTGCGGCGGCTGTCTCGGCGGCCTTCGATGCGGCGGACGAGGTATCACTGGCTCGCGCCTACTGCGCCCGCAAGCGGATGCAGAAGCCCACAGATCAGAAGGAGACCGTGCGGGTGATGAACCGCCTCATCCGCGCAGGGTACTCGTCGAACGCGATCTTCAAGGTGCTCCGCGCGTGGGAGGTGCCGGAGGAGGCGATGATCGAGGAGGGTGGCGGGGATTCGGACTCCTATGCCGAGCGCGATGAGGGGGCGGAGGATTGATGGATCAAGTCGTCGCGGTGGACTGGTCGGGCGATAAGGGTGCGGGCCAGAGAAAGAAGATCTGGGCCGGGGTCTGGACCGCCTCTCCTTCAGGCAAGACCATGGGCGGTCGAGTCACGCTTGAGGGCGGCCGTACCCGCGACGAGCTCTGCGCATGGCTCATCGAGATGGCGCGGGAGACCCCGAGCATGGTGGTCGGGTTCGACTTTATCTTCAGCTATCCCGCCTGGTTTCTGGCCGAGCAAGGCGTGAAGACAGCCCCGGAGTTCTGGAAGTATGTGGCGGAGGGGCAGGGCGAGCGCTGGCTCCATGCGGACTGCAAGGACGACCGCTTCTGGGGCAAGCCGAAGAAGAAGCCGGAGGAGTTCTGCGGCGAGAACATGCACCGGATGATGCGCCGCGCCGACATGGAGGTAAAGGTCATCTCACAGATCGCGGAGCCCGCCAAGGCTGCGCGCGTGGCTGGCATTGCGCCCAAGTCTCCGTTCCAGATCGGTGGCGCGGGCAGCGTGGGCACGGCCTCGCTGCGCGGGATGCCGTATCTGCTGAAGCTGCGCGAGGCGGGCTTCTCGGTGTGGCCGTTCGATGAACCAACGTTCCCCATGGTGGTCGAGATGTACACGCGCCTCATGACGGGCCCGGTGAACAAGAGCTCCGAAGCTGCCCGCACGGAGTATCTGCGGGCACGGAAGTTTCCGGGATTGTCGCGGTCTGTCGTGGCGGCGGCGAAGGGCAGCGAAGATGCCTTCGACGCGCTGATCTCGTGTCTGGTGATGACGCAGTCCCGCGAAGAGTTCGCCGGGCTCAAGCGAACGAACGATCCTGCCTATCGGGTCGAGGGACGGACGTGGCAGCCGGGGGTGGGTCGTGGCTAATCTCGCGTGGATTCCATGGAGCATAGTGTGGCTGCGCGTGGTGCTCTGCCCGGTCATCGTGGCCGGAGCATGGCGCGGATGGGACGGTCGCTGGCTCGGCTTCATCGTGCTGGTTGCGCTGGTGGACGATATCTACGACGGCGTGCTCGCCCGGCGCTGGGGATGCGACACGCCCGCGATCCGGCTCGCGGACTCACTGGCCGATACGGTCTTCTATCTCGGCGTGGCGGCCGCCCTCTGGATCCGCGAGCCGCAGGTGTTGCGCGGCAACTGGCATCTTCTAGCGGTGCTTGGGTCCTTGGAACTGACGCGTTACGCGTACGACCTGTGGAAGTTCGGCAAGGGCGCAAGCTACCACTCGTACCTCGCCAAGGCCTGGGGGCTCGTGATGGCCGTGGGCCTGATCGCCGTGTTGAGCTTCGGCGGGCCACGCTGGATGGTCTGGGTATCCATCCTGGTCGGCATCGCCGCAGACTGCGAGGGGCTGACGATGAGCCTGATGCTGCCCCGCTGGCGCAACGACGTGAAGACACTGGGTGCGGCGTGGCGTCTGCGGCGCGAGATGCTCGGCTAGTTCTCGCCGCAAACCCCGAAGCGCTTGAGGAAGATGTCCATCGTCCCACCCTGAACGACGATGGAGAAGACCACGACGAGGTACGTTGTCGCAAGAATCCAGGTCCGTCCCATCGACTCCGGAATCGACAGCGCCAGCGCGATCGAAAGCCCGCCGCGCAGCCCACCCCAGCTCAGCGTCAGGATCGACGTCTTGTGCCCACGCTGCAACAACCGCACTGCGCTGAGGACAACAGTCACCACCGCCGCACGGGTCGCCGTCACGATCACGATGGCCAGTGCTCCCGTGGCGAAGGTCGTGCGGTTGAAGCTGATCGCCAGCACTTCCAGCCCCAGCAACACGAAGAGAATGCCGTTCTGCACCTCGTCGATCACGCGCCAGAAGCGGTCGAGCGCTTCATGGGAGATGTCGGCGTGCAGGTGGTTCAGGTTGAAGCGCCGTAGCGCAAGCCCAGCCGCAACGGCCTCGAGCGGCGCGGACAGATGCAGCGTCTCGGCCAGCGAGTAGCCTCCCAGCGCAAGCGAGAGCGTCAGCAGAATCTCGATCTGGTAGGCATCCACGCGCCGCATCAGCTCGGACGCGCACCACGCCAGCGCCATCCCCAGCAGCAACCCGCCACCCGACTGCACGAGCAGCAGCCAGGCGATATGCCCCGCATGTTGCTCGGTCCCACGGCTCGCGCTCAGCACCGCGAGAAAGAGCACCGCGCCAATGCCGTCGTTGAACAGCGACTCCCCCGCGAGCTGCGCCTGAATATTCCGAGGCACGCCGACGCGATGCAGCATCTCGAGTACCGCAATCGGGTCGGTGGGGGAGATGAGCGTGCCGAAGAACAGGCACTCGATCCAGCTTGCGTGCAGGCCGAGCAGGGGCAGCGCATAGTAGAGCGCGACCGCGATGCCAGCAGTCGTGAAGACCGTGCCGAAGAGCGACAGCAGTGTGACAGCCAGCTTCTCCTTCGCCAGGTCGTGCAGGTCGAGCAGGAAGGCTCCGGCAAACAGCAGCAGGCCGAGCATCCCGTGCAGGATCAGGTCCTCAAACCGTATCCGCCCGACCAGCGCCACGGCCCAAAGGTGCAGCGCCGGGTCGCGCTGGCTGACGATCAGAAGCACGATGGAGGCGATGACCGTCAGAACCATCGTCCCAATCGTGATGGGCAGACGCAGCACGCGCCAGCTCAACCACCCAAAGAGTGCGGCTGCGGTGATGATGAGGCTGACAAGAGCAAGCGTGGACATGGGCTGATTTGAGTTTAGTGGACTATGCTGGAGCGCAGGAGCCGTGATGCCTCGAATTCCCGATCTCTGCGTGGTGGGTGCCGGTCCAGCCGGACTTGCAGTGGCGATCATGGCGGCCACTCGCGGGTTGCGTGTGCGTGTGGTCGATGCGGCGCACAAGGGGCCGGTGGACAAGGCCTGCGGCGAGGGCCTGCTGCCCGGCGCGCTGGCTTGCCTCGATGCCATGGGGGTTCGAGGGTTGTGCGGGCGAGCATTAGCGGGCGTTCGTTTTCACGCGTCTGGCAAGATCGCGGAGGCCCGGTTTCCCGGTGGGGCAGGCCTTGGCGTCAGACGCACGGAGCTTCATCGAGCGATGCTCGAACGTGCTGCGGAGCTCGGCGTCGAAGTCGAGTGGGGCACACCCTTTCGCGGTCTGGCCGGAGCTGGTCTTATCATCGGAGCGGATGGCAGTCAGTCCCGCGTACGGGCCGCCGCCGGTCTCGGCGAGGGGCGTGTAACCAGCCGCAGAATCGGCCTGCGCCAGCACTTCGGGGTCGCCCCATGGTCTAGCTTCGTGGAGGTCTACTGGGCCCACGGTGTGCAGGCCTACGTAACCCCGGTCGCCGACGATCAGGTGGGCGTGGCGTTCCTCTCGGCACAAAAGTTCGCGAGCGTCGCGGAGGCGCTGGAGAGCTTCCCGGAGCTGCAGGACCGGCTGGCCGGAGCCCCCATACGCTCGACGCCGCGCGGCGCCCTGACCATAACCCGGCGTCTTCGTCGCGTTACAACGGGAAACGTCGCGCTGGTAGGCGATGCCTCCGGTTCGGTCGATGCGATCACCGGCGAGGGAATGAACCTCTGCTTCCGCCAGGCTGAGGTACTGGCGGAGGCCTTGGCCACCGGCGATCTGGCTGCATACGAGCGGGCGCATGCGCGTACCCTGCGGATGGCTCGCGTGATGTCTTCGGCGCTGCTGCTCATGGGCCACTATTCATATGTACAGTCCGGTGCGATGTCCATGCTGGCAGGAGTGCCGGGCGTGTTCCAGAGTTTATTGCGGATGCATGTAGGTGCCGGCGCATCCAACGAGGAGGAGCGGGTCGCCCTGAGAGCGCTCCGCTCACAATGACAAGGCCAAGGGGAGACTCGATGCAGCCATCGGAAGATTTGCAACAAAAGTTGATACAAATGATTGCCGTCTCGAAGAAGCTGCCTCCCGAGACGATCTCCCGCGAAACGACCTTTGAGTCCCTGGCCATCGACTCGCTCGACAAGATCAACCTCTCGTTCGAGGTCGAGGAGACCTTTGGCATCGAGATCCCCGACACTGCCATCGGCTCCATCAAGACCGTTGGAGACATGGTCGATGGAGTCCGCGCGCTGGTGGCGGCGAAGGCATGACACGACGCGTCGTGGTCACCGGCATGGGCTGCATCACCCCAGCAGGCGCAACCGTCGAGAGGTTCGCTGAGGCAGTCTTCACGGGCCGCTCGGGCATCGCAGAGCACGCCTTCGCAGACCTGCCGGAGGGCCGCACCTCGGGCCTGAAGTTCACCCGCACCGCGCAGGTCCGGGGCTTCGTCCCCGACGATCACCTAACCCCAACGCAGGTCATGGGCACGGAGCGCTCCAGTCAGTTCGCCCTCGTCGCCGCGGCCCAGGCGATGGCGCAAGCCCGGTGGGCCTACCCTGGCGGACGCATAGCTGTGGTGCTCGGCTGCTCCACCGGAGGCCGCACCTGGGAAGAGCCCGAGACCGCGAAGCTCTACCTCTCGAACGCCCGCGTCCATCCACTCACCGTCGTCCGTTCCATGGCCTCGTCCGGTACAAGCCAGGTAGCAATGGCGCATCGCATCACCGGCCCAGCCTTCAACCTTTCGACGGCCTGCGCCTCCGGCACGCACGCCATTGGAATGGCCTTCCACATGGTGCGCTCGGGGCTTGTAGACGCAGCGATCACGGGTGGCCATGAGGCTCCGCTGACCTGGGGCTTCCTGCGCGCCTGGGACTCGATGCGCGTCGTCTCGCCCACGCAGTGCAGGCCCTTCGCGAAGGACCGCGACGGCATGACGCTTGGCGAAGGCGCTGCGATGCTCTGCCTCGAAGAGCGGGAATCGGCACTCGCCCGCGGAGCCACGGTACTGGGAGAGATCGCAGGCTTCGGCATGAGCTCCGACGCCAGCCACATCACCCAGCCCGACCCCGCGGGCGCAGCCTCTGCGATGCAAGCTGCCCTGGCTGATGCAGGTATCTCCCCCGAAGAGATCGGGTACGTAAACGCTCACGGCACCGGCACCATCGCGAACGACGCCGTAGAAGCCGAGGCCTTGCGGTGCATCTTCGGGGAGCGAGGTGTAGCGGTCAGCGCGACTAAGGCCGTCACGGGCCACTCCATCGGCGCTACCGGAGCGCTCGAAGCCGTGGCTACGATCCTCGCCCTCCACCAGGGCAGGGCACCGTTTACCGCCGGTCTGGTCGAACCTGACGAGGCACTCGGCCTCGATCTGGTCCTGCGGGAGCCGCGCCTGTTGGTTCAGCAATACGCCCTCTCCAACTCGCTGGCCTTCGGTGGGTTGAACGCGATCCTATGCTTTCGGCGGTGAGCAAAAAGTTTCCGAGCGCTAGCCCGAGTGGAGCGTCTATCGGGTAGAAGGATGCTATGGCGGCCGTGATCGGGGAATTCAGCTTGGGATGGTTTGGAGGAGAGGAGGCGCGGGACGAGCCGGATGTTGCCGGGCTTGTCCACGACTTCCATGGTCTGCTCTATCGCGTCGCCTACTCGGTCGTTCGCAATCCAGCTGAGGCGGAGGATGTCGTGCAGGAGACCTTCCTCCGTGTGGTCGAACATCGGGGCAAGCTAGCCGGTATCCGTGAGATGAAGTCGTGGCTCGTTCGCATCTGCTGGAACCTCGCGCTCGACCGCAAGCGGCGCATCCGGCCCGAGCAGATGGAGGATGGCTTTGCTGCCGAGATCGTCTCACGGGAGCTGGGAGCGGAGGCAAGGTTGGTCGTGTCTCGCGATGTGGCAATGGTGTTGAAGGCGCTCGACCGTCTGCCGGTTGCGGAGAGAGCTTGCCTGCTGCTCTCTGCGGTGGACGAGTTATCAACGGCGGAGGTCGCGGTCGTGTTGGGCAGGAGTGAATCGAGTGTGCGCTCGCTGATTTTTCGTGCGCGAACGCACTTGAAGGAGCGGCTGGGCATGAAGGGAGGTGTGGCATGACAGAGGATGAACGAGTCGAGCGAGTACTGAAGGCGTTGACCCAGGTCGAAGTCCCCGAAGGAATGGAGGAGCGCGTCCTGCGAAGGTTGCAGGGGCATCGCGTTAAGGTTGCCACCGGACGCCGATGGCTGGTTCTGGCCTGTGCAGCAGGTGCCTGCGCGGTGGTGGCTTTGGCGGTGGGGATGAGGCACCGTGTGGCCTCTCCCGCCGTGGTCGCTCCCATGGTCGGCAAAGTCGCCCTGCCCAACCCAATCGAGCATCATGCCGCGCAAGCGTCCGTGCCCGGTGCTTCTCATACCCGCATCGCAAAGCCGTCACGTGCCGTCGCGATGGAGGCTTCATTCCCGGCTTCTGCGGCTCCGCTGACCGAGCAGGAGAAGCTGCTGGTGCGACTGGTGCGTGCGCGTGAGTCGGAGCAGTCCCGGGCCGTGGCAGCGCTGCGCGAGCCGAAGGAGACTGACGTTCCCTTGACGCATGAAGAGGTGTTGCTTGTGGCGGTCTCGCGGGTAAGACAGGATGCGGTACTCGAGGCGCTCGATCCTGTGCGCAGGGCCGAGACCAATGAGCGAGAGAAGCGTGAGTTCAATGCTTATGTTCAACAGAAAGATGGAGGATCTTAATGAAAATCGCCCCTAGTGTTCTTGCGCTTGCGCTGCTCTCTCACATGATGGCCATGGCCCAGGAGAAGCCGGTACCAACGCCCGCTCCTGTTCCGGCGGCTCTGCATACGTACCGGCTGACCTTTACTCTGACTGAGAGCGAGGCAGGGAAGCGGGTGGGCGTGCAGCACATCTCGATGACGAGCTCCGCCGATGGAAACTCGGCGATTGCGAAGATCGGGAGCCGCGTTCCGATTGCGACGGGGTCCTATTCCAATACTGACTCGAAGGCCGTGCAGACCCAGATGACCTATCTGGACATTGGATTGAGTATCTCCGGTCGGCTGCGCGAACTCGGGTACGGGCTTCAGGTCAAGACGAAGATCGAACAGTCGAGCATGGCGGATGCTCCTCCGGCGACCCCTGCCGATCCGGTGATTCGCCAGGAGAGCATTGAAACCGATGCGATCCTGACGCCGGGGAAACCCATGATGCTGGGTTCGCTTGATATCCCAGGCAGCACGCGCCATACGGACATCGAACTGGTCGTGGAACGGGTTCCATAGGCATCTGCCAAGCTCAAAACAGGAACGCCCCTCGATCCCGAGGGGCGTTCCTGTTTTCTATGACATCCGATGGAACAAAAGAATTTCCTTTGTCGTAACAGAAGAAACAGCTAACGTTCCCGTATCGGCCTTGTCTCAAAAAATCCTGTGTCTCTTTCGGAGCGAATCTCCATGGCTTTGCGGATTACGAATCTTTCGAAGACCTACAGCAACGGCGTGAAGGCGTTGCAGAACCTCTCGCTGACGATCGGCAACAACATGTTCGGCCTGCTCGGCCCGAACGGCGCGGGTAAGTCAACCCTTATGCGCACCATCGCCACACTGCAGGAGCCCGATACCGGCGAAATCTTCCTCGACGACGTCAACGTGCTGAAGGAGAAGGACAAGGTCCGCGGCCTGCTCGGCTATCTGCCGCAGGAGTTCGGCGTCTACCCCAAGATGTCCGCGCTCGACATGCTCGACCACCTGGCTGTGATGAAGGGCATCACCCAAGCCAGCCAGCGCAAGGAGATCGTCGAAGCCCTGCTCCAGCAGACCAACCTTTGGGACGCGCGCAAGAAGAACCTCGGTGGCTACTCCGGCGGTATGAAGCAGCGCTTCGGCATCGCGCAGGCTCTGCTCGCGAACCCCAAGCTCATCATCGTCGACGAGCCCACCGCCGGTCTCGATCCCGCGGAGCGCAACCGCTTCCTCAACCTGCTCGGGTCGATTGGCCGCGACACGGTCGTCATCCTCTCGACGCACATCGTCGAAGACGTCCGCGAGCTCTGCCCGCGCATGGCGGTCATCGCCGGCGGCCAGGTGCTGCTCGAAGGCGCACCGGAGGAGACTCTCAACACGCTGCACGGCCGCATCTTCTCGAAGAAGGTCGAAAGCCAGGAGGAGATGACGGCGGTGGGCGAAGGCCACACGGTCGTCTCGACGCAGCTCTCCGGTGGCAAGCACGAGGTCCGCATCTATGCGGAGAGCGATCCCGGCGAGGGCTTCATCCCCGTCGAGCAGAACCTCGAGGATGTCTACTTCCTCACCATCAAGCAGCCCAAGCCGTCGGCCGCCGCTTAGTCTCCCCCTCCCCCACGGCTTCGCTAAGGAAACCAACGATGGGCATGTTCCTGAATTTCTTCTTCTTCGAGTTGAAGCTACGGGCCAAGGGCGCGCTGGCTTATTCGTTCTTCTTTGTCTTCTTTCTGTTTTCATTTCTGACGGTAGCATCGGATGATCTCGCCTTCGTAGGACCTGGCAAAGTGCTCCTCAACGGCCCTTATGCCACGGCGTTGATGCAGATGTGGCTCTCGTTCTTCGGCATGATCCTGATGGCCGGGATCTTCGGCCCTTCTATCCTGCGTGACTTCCAACTGAACACCTATCAGCTTCTCTTCACAAAGCCTTTAAGCAAGTTCGCCTATCTCGGCGGACGTTGGCTCGGGTCGTTTGTGACGACGGTACTGGTATTTAGCGGAATGATCTTCGGAGAGATGGCTGGGGCTCTGGCTCCATGGGTCGATCACACGCGGACACAGCCTGTGGATGGGCATCTGTTCGCCATGTTGGTGAAGTCGTTTATTCAGATTCCGCTCGTCCAGATCTTCTTCCTTGGTGCGGTGTTCTTTTGTGGTGCGGCGCTAACGCGCAAACTGGTGATCGTCTACTTACAGGGCGTTGCTCTGTTCGCGCTCTACCTTGGTTTCCTTGCGGCAGTTGTCACAACGCGGTCCACAGAACGATTCTGGCCCGCTGTCTTCGATCCGGTCAGCTTTGTGCTCGTGGATTCAGTGACGCGTTACTGGACCGTTGTTGAACGCAATACGCTCTTGATCCCGTGGCATGGCGAGTTTCTCTACAACCGTCTCATCTGGCTTGCGGTTGGCGTGCTCGCGCTCGTCGTGACCTATGTGCGCTTTCCCATGCAGGCAGAGACGCTGACGGTTAGCAGGTCGAAGAAACGCAAAGTTGAGACCGAAGATCTGGTGGGTCCTCCGAAGGCCACATTCCATGTGGTGTTGCCTAAGGTGCAACAGGTCTTTGGGAACGCCACGAGTTGGTATCAGTTTCTTTCGCTCACCAAAGTCCGGATGCGTAACATCTTCTCCGAGATATTGTTTTGGGCGTTATGCGTTGTGATGATCGGTCTCAACCTGTTGAATGGTCACTTCGCCGGCCATGTATCGGGCGCGAACGTCTGGCCCGTGACGTATCTGATGTTGGGTGTGGTTGAGGGGAACTCCACACTGCTGCTTTACATCATCGTCACCATCTACGCAGGTGAACTCATCTGGCGCGAGCGCGACACGAGCTTCGAGTTGATCCATGATGCCCTGCCCTTCGCGGGTTGGATCGATTGGATGAGCAAGTTTGTAGCTCTGTTGATCGTGCAGCTCGCCGTGCTGACCATCGTGATCATCACAGGCGTCTTCAGCCAGGCCACCCAAGGCTACTTCCGTTTCGAGTTCCTACAGTACTTCAAGGAACTCTACCTCATCGTCTTTGCTGGGGTCATGATTTTCTCGCTCTTCTGCTTGTTCATCCAGACCCTCGTGAAGAACAAGTTTATCGGTCACGCCATCGCCATCGCCGTTGTCCTCATCCCCAGCTTCGTCATCAAGTGGGGCTGGATCGACGTCCTCTACCTCTACAACACGCCCGGCAGCTACACCTACTCCGACATGAACGGCTATGGCCACTTCGTGCAGCCGCAGCTCTGGGAGAACTTCTACTGGCTCGCCTTCACCTGCCTGCTCGCCGTCTTCGGCATCGCCCTCGCGCAGCGTGGCATCGATGCCCCATGGGGTGAGCGCTGGCGCAACGCGAAGCTTCGCTTGCCCTCGCTCCTGCCCTTCGCGGCCCTGTTCGCACTGGCCACAGTTGGCAGCGGCGCATGGATCTTTTACAACACGCATGTGCTGAACGAGGTGCGCACCGACCAGGAGCAGCGTCATCGTCAGGCCGACTACGAGAAGCTCTACAAGAAGTACCAGCAGCTCCCACAACCGAAGATCGTCGACATCGACACCAAGGTTGACATCGACCCCGCGAAGCGCTCCTTCGACGCCACTGGCACCTATCTCCTCAAGAACAAAACCACCGTACCCATCGCCGACATCCACATCTCCGAGACCAAGGAGTCGCTCGACGAGGTCACCTTCGACCGCCCCTCGCACCTCACCATGAGCGACAAGAAGCACTGGTACCTCATCTACCATCTCGACACGCCCCTCGCCCCCGGCGAAGAGATGAAGATGTTCTTCAAGGCGTCCTACCACTCGCACGGCTTCCGCAACAACGGCGAGCGCCCCGAGCTCGCAGCCAACGGCACCTTCTTCGACATGGAGTACTTCCCCTACATCGGCTACAGCCGCGGCCAGGAGCTCGACAACCCCGTTCGCCGCAAGGAAGAGAAGCTAGGCCCACTCGAAGAGCTAGCCCCCCGAGGCGACCCGTACTACACCAACGTCAACCTCTTCACGCCCGACGCCGACTGGATCACTTATCACACAGTCGTCAGCACCTCCGGCGACCAGACCGCCCTTTCCCCCGGCTATCTGCAAAAGCAGTGGACCGAGAACGGCCGCAACTACTTCGAGTACTCCATGGGCTCGACCACCATCCTCGACTTCTTCAACTACAACTCCGCCCGCTACCAGGTAAAGCGCGACGTCTGGACCAGCCCCACCGGCAGCAAGGTCAACATTGAGGTCTATCACGACCCCAAGCACGAGTTCGACAACGACGACATGATCGAAGCCTCCAAGGCCGGCCTCGACTACTACACCAAAAACTACGGCCCATTCCAGTTCGCGCAGTACCGCATTCTGGAGTTCCCCCGCTACCGCGGCTTCGCCCAGTCCTTCCCCAACACCATCCCGTTCTCCGAAGCCATCGGCTTCATCGGCAAGGTCGAGAAGCCTGACGACATCGACTTCACCTACTTCGTCACCGCGCACGAACTCGCCCATCAGTGGTGGGCGCATCAGCTCATCGGCGGCCAGGTCCTCGGCTCGAACATGATGTCCGAGAGCTTCGCCGAGTACTCCGCGCTCCGTGTCATGGAGAAGAAGTACGGCGCAGCCAACATGCGCAAGTTCCTCCGCTACGAGCTCGACGGCTACCTCCGCGGACGCGCCGGAGAAGTCCGCCACGAACCCCCTCTGGTCCTCGTCCAGAACGAGCCCTACGTCTGGTACCAGAAGGGCTCCGTCGTCCTCTACTGCCTCTCCGACTACATCGGCGAGGACAAGGTCAACCTCGCCTTGAAGACCCTCCTCGACAAGTACAAGTTCGCCGGCCCACCCTATCCGGACACACGCGCTCTCACCACCGAGCTACGTGCCGTCACTCCGCCTGAGCTCCAGTACTTGATTACAGACATGTTCGAGACCATCACCCTCTACGACAACAAGACCACCACCGCCACCTACGTCGAGACACCCGATCACAAGTACAAGGTGACGCTGCACGTCGAGTCGAAGAAGCTGAAGGCCGACGGCTCCGGAACCGAGACGCCCGCACCTCTCAACGACCTCATCGAGCTCGGTGTCTTCAAGGGTGAGAAGAACCACGAGGTCCCTCTGCACGTCGAAAAGAAGTGGATCAACCAGCCCACGTCGACCTTCGAGTTCATCGTCGCGGAGAAACCCACACGCGCCGGCATCGACCCCTTCAACAAGCTCATCGACCGCAACCCCGAAGACAACACGGTCGACATCACCAAGCAATAAGCGTGTCCTGCCGGACGGGCGCCCTACGCGGGCGGCGGTCACTTCGTGACACGTATACCGGTCGTGGCGCTTCTGTATCGTGCGGGCCTTCCTCCGGTCGGCATGGAATTCTCTTCTCGACCATCGGTCCTGCCGCAGGCCCCGGGAGAGCCACGCGAAGCTGTAAAAAGGCGTGTGAACGCCCGCCGCCCGCGCAGGGCGCTTTAAACAAGAAGAAGGGCCCCATTGAGGGGCCCTTCGGTCTTAAAAACGCTGGCGGAGAGATTAGGCTCCGGGAGCGGTGACGCCGTGTTCGATCGCTGCCTTGTAGCCAGCCTCGAAGGAAGCGCGATATGCGTCTTTCGCGGCGCCCTTGACGGGAGGATGGACGTACAGGTGAGAGACCTTCGGGTCGATCTTACGCTTGGTCAGGGTGTCGAGCTTCGCGGCCTCGATACCATCGCGATAGCCCTGCTGGGCTTGCTCGGTACCGGCGGGCGGGGTGTTCCAATCCTGGACGGCGCTGTTCTGGTTCTGGGAAGACTGGGCGAGCGCCACAAAGGGAACGCTGCTCATAATCGCCACTGCAAGGAGTGGTGTGGCAAAGCGGGTTAGTTTACACATGCTTCATTTCCTCTAGGCTCCTTACTGGAGCCACTATTTCTAACGGGTTAGATACCCCCGAGAGACAGATGAACCTTACACCCCGAAAGTTACAATATGCAAGTTTTCCTGTTGCATATTTATGGGCAAGTAACAAAGTGAATGCATAGTCCAGCAAGGAAATCTCCAACTAATTGCAAACCCACCCGAAGTAATTGCCATCTACAATCGAACCCATGTGCGGAATAGTCGGATATATCGGTTCTAAGCCCCCCGTCCCCATCATCATCGAAGGTCTACGCAGACTGGAATATCGCGGATATGACTCAGCCGGAATTGCCGTCGCGGGCGGCCCTTTGCAGGCAAATGGCTCCTCCCTGGTCCTTCGCCGGGCCTCCGGCAAGCTGAAAAATCTTGAGGCGGTCATCGCGGAGCGTCCGATTGAGGGTACTTTCGGCATCGGACACACCCGCTGGGCCACGCACGGCCGCCCCACGGAGGAGAACGCACACCCCCACCGCGACGGCACTGGAACCCTGGTCGTGGTGCATAACGGCATTGTTGAGAACTACTTAGCGCTCAAGCATGCGCTCGTCGCCAAGGGCCACACCTTCGTCTCCCAGACCGACACTGAGATCATCGCGCACCTCATTCAGGACGAACTCGAGCTGGCCGGAGCCTCCCATGCGACAGAGACGACGGAAGAAGCGAACAACGCCGAAGCTGTAATTGGCGATGCTGTAAAACCCAATCTGCGCCTCGAAGAAGCCGTTCGCCGCGCCGTCAAACGCGTCACCGGAGCTTTCGCCATCGGCGTCATGAGCGCGCACGAGCCGGACAAGCTCGTCGCCGCCCGCATGGGTCCGCCCGCCGTCATCGGCATCGGCGAAGGCGAATATTTCGTCGCCTCCGACGTCCCCGGCATCCTGCACCACACCCGCAACATCCACTTCCTGCAAGATGGCGAAGTCGCCATCCTCACCCCCTCCGGCGTCACTATCACGGACTTCGAAGGCGCCCCCCTCCCGCTCAAGGTCACCCGCATCGCCTGGGACCCCATCCAGGCGGAAAAAGCCGGCTACAAACACTTCATGCTCAAGGAGATCAACGAGCAGCCCCGCGCCATCCGTGACACCACCCTCGGCCGCGTCTCGCTCGAAACCGGCAAGGTCTTCCTCGCCGAGATGCAGGTCTCCGAGCAAGAGTTCCGCGACGCCTCGCAGATCACCATCGCCGCCTGCGGCACCAGTTGGCACGCCGGCCTCGCGGGCAAGTTCATGATCGAGCGCCTCGCCCGCCTCCCCGTCGACGTCGACTACGCCAGCGAGTACCGCTACCGCGACCCCATCGCCG
>Ga0179596_10000175_pt1 | contig 40767 bp, 34 predicted proteins | sample CZODoug1_1_08_16_FD_155494 | JGI IMG/M metagenome (GOLD analysis project Ga0179596, IMG submission 155494) | Vadose zone soil fungal communities from Angelo Coast Range Reserve, California, USA - CZODoug1_1_08_16fungal (Illumina Assembly) | ecosystem: Environmental > Terrestrial > Soil > Vadose... | reverse complement strand
GGACCAGGCTTTTTCCACTACTTATTCCGTTACTTCTTCCAGCTGGACTACTTCCGATGGGGGAAAGACTTACACTGTCGCTCTGAATGTTCCGGAAATCGACAATGTGATCGTAGGGAGCGGGGGGGTGATAGCGTATATCTCTTTTGACAATGGCACTACCTTCGAAGCGCTGCCTGAGGTATTCGGTGGGGTTGCTTATGGCGCCTACCATCAGAATAACACCCTTTCGGTAGATCTTACTGATCCTGCCGGGGTGGCGACGGTAACTCCTCCGGGCGGCACTGTTCTGATCAAGGTTGTGATCCTGGATGCAAGTGCTTTACCTAATTAAAGAAAGTATTTCACAGCGTATGCAGAACGAGCCAGGCTCGTTGCGCGAAGCGCCATCATTAAAGGTTTTACAGGACGGGGTTACTTTTACAAAGAACCCCGTCCTGTAAAACAAAACCCCGTCCTTTCCCAGGGCGGGGTTTTGTTTTGTGGCCGGCTACGAGGGCTGCTAAATGATCAGTATAGGGTATGATAAAAAAAAATCTATGAAAAGACTGGAAAATCAACAATTGACGGGAATATCTTATTAATTTTAAAGATAAGAAACCCGATTGACCCAACATTATATGCTACCAAAATTACCTCTCCTCCTCAGTTCCCGAGTCTATACTATATGGCCCGATAGTTGTGCTATGGGTGCATCTTCTGATTTTCCTCCGATAAATAGACTATAATAGGCTGTGCCACTTGAAATTATATATAATGAAAAAGAATTACTTGCGCGTATAGCCGGGGGGGATAGGACTGCCTTTAAAGGATTGTACAGCATTTATTTTCCTCATGTGGAGCGTTATGTCATTTTGTTCGAGCCTTCGAAAAGGAATCTGGATGAGCTGACGCAGGATGTTTTTGTCAGGATCTGGGAGAAGCGGGCCCGGCTGACGGAGGTGGAGTCTTTCAAGGATTATCTCTTTTTGGTGTCCAGAAATGTCGTTTTCAATTACATACGTGCTTTGAAAGTGCGGCAAAAATTGAGGGATCTGGGTGATTCCGGGGAGTATTCTTCGGAGAGTGATTCGGAGAATGCGCTATTGTTCAAGCAATATTATCAGCTGGCCCTGGACGCGATAGAGAAGTTGCCGGCGGGGCGGCGAAGGATCTTAAAAATGAGTGTCGATCAGGGGCTCACCCTGGATGAGATCGCCGCCGAGCTGAATATTTCCCGTTCAGGCGTAAAAAAGCAGCTTTATGCGGCTACGGCTTTCGTGCGGCAATATTTAAGGGACAATGGGGAGCTAAGCCTTATTTTGTTTGTTTTTATCTCTCTTTTTGAAAGTCGTTGATTATCAATTGCTTTTATCCCCTGTAATGAACGGCGGGGCCTTCCGCCGGGCAGGCATTCAAAAAAAATAAAAAATATTTTATTACCGAGGTATCCCCTGCCTCCCGCGAAGTGTCTTTATTTATAACACCTTATTTATGAATTTAAATGATGCCAAGATTTTTGTTGCTCGTTTCATAACGGGGGACCACAGTCCCGGGGAGCATGCAGGATTTTTGAGGTGGTTGGAAGGGGCTTCTACAGACGATCTTGGTGTTATTGCGGATGAACATGAGGCTTTACAGGAACAATGGTCTTTGCCGGCTGGTCCTTCTTCAGCATGGGTAGAGCAATTGGAGAGTAAGCTGGACCGGGCCGAGGCTAAATCCCGGACGAGAGAGGGTCAGGCTATAGTCAGAAAATTTTATGCCGGACGGAAGTTTAAGTGGATTGCCGCGGCTTCCCTGGTTGGATTAATAGCAGGTGGGGGTTATTTGCGATATGCTCATCAGGCTGGGTCTGTCGCCGGAACTTCCGATAAACCTGTCGAAGTTCTTTCAAAATCTTTTTCAACCCCAAGGGGGGGGAATCAGCAGCGGTTTGAACTGGCTGATGGCAGTAAAGTATGGTTAAATTCCGCCAGTACCTTGAAGTATCCAGCTTCTTTCAGCGGGAAGGAGCGTAGTGTGGAGCTATCCGGCGAGGCATATTTCGAGGTAGCGAAATATGCGGATATGCCTTTTCGGGTGAAGGTGAGGGATGCAAAAATTGAGGTACTGGGAACCGACTTTAATGTGATGGCCTATGAGGATGAGCCAGTTACCAGGACCACACTGGTGGATGGAGCCGTCAAGGTCGTCCGCGGGTCCGAAGAAGCTTCTCTAAAGCCGGGAGATCAGGCAGAAATAGCGTACCCTTTATCGGGAGCTTTTACTCCGATCAGGCTTACACGAGGAGTCAATACGGGGTCTGTAATATCCTGGAAGAATGGGGATCTTGAATTTAGAAATGATGATTTACACACAGTTATGAGGGAAATAGCCAGGTGCTATGATGTGGAGGTAAGGTATGAGGGGAATATACCGGAGAAGTATTTTACAGGTAATTTTTCCCGGAAGGATGATCTTCGTCAAATTTTAAAACAATTGGAATATCTACATATTCACTTTAGAATCACCGGAAAAACAATCACCGTAACGTCGTGATTATATTATTTCCATAACCATTGAACCGAGTCCGCCAGTTACAGCCGCGATCATGGGTAAGTAAGTATTAATTTTATATTTACTCGTGATTTGTAGGCTGTAACTTTATTTATTCAAACCATGCCTGATGGGTTCGATGAGACCGGTTGTTTTCATACTACTGCTAGCTTGCTTTCAACGAGGCATGCCTGTCTATTGTCAATCCTCCACTGGTATTACGCTTTCTGAAAAAGACGCTCCGCTTGAAAAAATCCTGATTGCCATCCGTAAACAGGGTGGCTATACTTATTTTGGCGATGCTGCCTGGACGCAGTTGGCTAAAAATGTAACGATCTATGTCAAAAACGCCGGTATCCGGGAGGTCCTGGATATTTGCTTTAAGGATCAGCCCCTGCGTTATGCGCTGGTCGGTACGAGCATCTCTATACAAGTTATCCCGTCTACTGCCCCGATTGTGCGGGGAAGGCTGATCAATGAAAAAAAGGAGCCGATTGCCGGCGCGACGATTACGGTCAAAGGCAATAAATCGGCTATAACGACCAGCAATGACAATGGTGAATTTGCGATCCGGGCCGCCCAGGAGGATAGCAGCCTGGTCATTACCAGCATCGGTTATATAACCCGGGAGCAGTCATTCATAGGGGCGAAGGACCTGGTTATCACCCTGAAGGACAGGATCAGTGAACTGGTCGATGTATCCGTCGTAGCGAATAATGGTTACCAGGAGATACCGAAGGATCGGGCTACCGGCTCCTTTACCCAGGTGAGCAATGCCCTGATCAACCGCCGGGTATCACCGAATATCCTGGACCGGCTGGATGGGGTGACCAGCAGCCTGTTGTTCAATAAGAATGTTGTTTCCGGCACTAATGAATCCGCCATTGTCATCCGGGGTCGTAGCACGATCTCGGGTAATCCGGACCCCCTGGTCATTATAGATAATTTCCCTTACAGTGGGGATATCAATAATCTCAACCCGGATGATGTGGAAAGCATCACGATCCTGAAAGATGCGGCTGCTGCTTCTATCTGGGGCGCCTTCTCGGGCAACGGGGTCATCGTGATCACGACCAAAAAAGGGAAATACAACCAGGCCCCGAAATGGAGCTTTACTACCAGCACCACCCTGGGAAAAAAGCCGGACCTCTATTATCTGCCTATTCTTTCTTCCCCTGATTATATCGATGTGGAAGAGTATTTATTCAACCATTCCTATTATAGCGGGGCCAATGATGATCCCCAGCATGGGGTGGTCTCGCCGGTGGTGGAGATTCTGCTCAATAAGCAACTCTCTCCCGCGGAGGCCCAGGCACAGATTAATGTCTTACGGGGACAGGATACCCGGCAGGACCTGGGTCATTATTTCTACCGTACCAGTCAGAACCATCAATATGCGCTCAATCTCGATGGGGGCGGCTCCAGAAATCATTATTATTTTTCTGCCGGTTATGATAAGAACCTGGCTAACCTGGTCCGGAACGGTTACAGTCGGGTGACCCTGAATGCGAACAATACCTATAACCTCCTGCCCGAAAAGCTGGAGCTGAGTACCGGTCTTTCCTTTACGTCCAGCACCACCCAAAATAATAATAACAGCGCTATCATTGTAACCTATCCCTATTTAAAGCTGGCGGATGCACAGGGTAATGCCTTATCCGTACCTCACCTACTTCGGCAATCCTATGTGGACACGGCAGGAGGCGGGCGCTTACTGGATTGGAATTACCGGCCCCTGGATGAGCTACGGAATGCGGACAATGTGACTAAGCTCACGGATTACCGGATCAATCTCGGGATCCGGTATGTGATCCTGAAAGGATTGGAAGCGAATGCCCATTACCAATATGGGCATGGCAGCACCGATCTGGAGAATTTTCAAAGCCAGCAAACTTATTATACCCGCAACCTGATCAATGAATATACCCAGGTGGATTCGGCGGGTGTGCTCACCCGGCCCATCCCCCTGGGCGGAATATTGGATAAGACGCTCACCGGTTATGATGCCAATAATATACGTCTGCAGCTTAATTATGACCGGCTACTCGGAAAGGACCAGCTTCACGATTTCAATGCGATCGCCGGGGCGGAACTGCGGGATGTAGAACAGCAGATAAGTAGCAGCCGTCAATATGGCTATGATCCGATCCGACGAAACGGTCTGCCAGTGGACTATAGCACTTCTTTTCCCCTGTATTCATCCCCGGGCTCATTAGCAAAGATCCCTTATTCGGAATTTAACCATAATTCGGCTACTTCCGACCGTTACCTTTCCTATTATATCAATGCCTCCTATATTTATCGGCAACGTTATGTGTTATCGGCCAGCGCCCGGAGAGACGAGTCGAACCTATTCGGGGTGAATGCCAACCAGCGAGGGGTGCCGCTTTGGTCGGCAGGGGCGGCCTGGGAGGTTTCCAAAGAGGATTTTTACCGGCTGGACTGGCTGCCCATCCTGAAGCTGCGGGTGACGTATGGCTATAACGGGAATGTGGACCGGTCCGTCTCGGCTTATACCACGGCTTTAATCAATACTGGCTTCAATTCCTACGGTGCTACCACGGCCACTGTCAATAATCCTCCCAATCCCTCCCTACGCTGGGAGCGGATCAATATTTTCAATGTGGGGGTGGATTTTGGGAGCAAGGGCGGACGGGTGGAAGGCACGCTGGAATATTATATCAAGACGGGGAAGGATCTGATCGGGCAAAGTCCGCTGGACCCGACCACCGGTAATGTATTCTTCACAGGAAATACGGCCAATATGCGAACCAGGGGGGCAGACATTACGGTACGTGCCAAAAATAGCATCGGTCCCATCCAGTGGAATACGGTGTTCTTATTCAGTTATGCCCGGGACAAAGTGACCAGCTATGGGCAAAAGCTGGGGGCTGTCCTAAATTATTTCAATATGAGCGCTATTAACCCCATTGTAGGAAGACCTCTTTATTCGGTCTATGCCCTCAAATGGATGGGGCTGGATCCACAGAACGGCAATCCTCAGGGGGCCTTAGCCGGTCATGCTACGGAAGATTATAACTCTGTTTTTTATTCATCCGACCTCTCGAACTTATTGTATAAGGGGCCTGCGAATCCGCCTGTTTTTGGCAGCCTGCGGAATAGCTTTGGCTGGAAGCAATGGCAATTGTCCTTTAATATCGTGTATAAATTTGGCTATTATTTCCGGAGGAGCTCCATCAATTATTATGACTTGTTCGGGGGAGTGTCCAAGGGGCATCCGGATTATGAGCGGCGCTGGCAAGGCCCCGGGGATGAAAAGAGTACCTATGTGCCTTCTATGATCTTTCCGGCTGACCCGCTCCGGGATAATTTCTATGGCTATTCCGAGCCCCTGATCGAAAAGGGGGATCATATCCGGCTCCAGGATATCCAGTTCAGCTATGACTTGTCCAAAAAGTCAATTCCCAAATGGCCGGTGCAGTCGATCCGGCTCTATGTCTATGCCAATAATATCGGTATCCTCTGGAAGGCGAATCACCAGGGCATCGACCCGGATTATGTAACGAGCATTCCCAATCCACGGACCCTGGCGATGGGGGTAAAGCTGAACTTTTAAATATACTCAATCATGGGACGCAACTTATTCTTCCAACGAATCGCAATCCTGCTGTTACTGCCTGGGATGGGTATGCTATTTTCCTGTAGTAAAAGCAGCTTCCTGGATAAGAAGCCGAACACGGATTTTATCATTCCTACTACGCTGCCGGATTTTCAGGCCCTGCTGGATAATGATGCCGTCTTCGGACGGACCTCGGCCCTGGGAGAGTTGTCCGCCGATAATTTATATCTCCGCGATACTTTCTGGCAGGGCCTGGATGCCAAGGAGCATAATGCCTATATCTGGGCGCCGGGAGATATTTATGGCGGACAGGGACAGCAGGACGATTGGGACCTGCCCTATGAGCAGGTCTTCTATGCCAATGTGGTGCTGGATGGATTGGCCAAGGTGAAGGTGGATAGCTCCAATGTGCAGGACTGGAATGCCTTGAAGGGGGCGGCCCTTTTTACACGGGCTTATGCTTTTTATAACCTGGCACAGATCTTTGCTCCCGTGTATGATAATGTAAGCGCCCCTACCGATCTGGGTATCCCCCTCCGGCTCAGTCCGGATGTCAATACTCCCTCCGTCCGTGCCAGCCTGAAACAGACCTATTCCCAGGTATTGGAAGATCTGCGGGGAGCGGATAACCTGCTGCCTTCCACTTTCCCTTTTGCGAACCGCAACCGTCCCTCGAAGCCGGCCGCTTTTGCTATGCAGGCAAGGGTATACCTGAGCATGCGGGCTTACGATTCGGCCAAGATCTATGCGGATAGCTGCCTGCAATTGTATTCCACCCTGATCGATTATAATAATACGCTTAGTACCAGTTCGAATTTACCGTTTACGATACTTAACCTGGAAACGATCTATCAAAGCAGCTTTTTCACTGGCTCTAATCAGAGCCTGGCGGCCTTTCTCTATCCGAAATGTGTGGTGGATTCCGTACTGTATGCCTCCTATGCCCCTGCTGACCTGCGTAGCCAGATCTTTTACCGGATCAACAGCGCCGGTGTTCCCAATATAAAGGGTAGTTATAATGGAAGTATCTACCCTTTTAGCGGATTAGCTACTGATGAAGTCTACCTGGTGCGAGCGGAATGCCAGGCCCGGGCGGGTGATAAGACCGGCGCCCTGTCGGATCTGAACACCTTATTGGTGAAACGATGGAATGGAAGTTTTACTCCTGTTACGGCAACTACTGCTACGGAGGCTCTGGATACGATCTTAGTGGAAAGAAGAAAGGAACTGGCTTTCCGGGGGCTGCGATGGACGGACCTTCGAAGATTGAATAAGGAGGGGGCCAATATAACCCTTACCCGTCTCCTCTTCGGGCAAACTTATCAGTTGCCTCCCAATAGTCCCTACTATGTGTTACCCATTCCTCCCGATGTCATTGCGCTTAGCGGGATCCAGCAGAACCAGCGACCATAACAATAAGGGGGGAATGGGCGTTACGAAGTTATTTATTTTTTGATGGTACACCAGCAGCGTTGAGAGGCGTATAAGTCCCTACCCGGCACTGTGTATATACCCCATTGATAAGAACATAGGAGCAGCTATTCGCGGAGGACTGGCATATAAAATTGACGCCAAATACCCCGGCCTGTAGATAGGCCGAACCGTTCCAGTAGTATTGCGTATTAAACGTGCAATCATAATGCGGCCGGGTGGCGAAGGCGCCGCCGATGCTTAATAAGATAGCAAGGCTCATGATGATCAACTTAATCTTTTTCATACGAAACTGTTTTTAGTGGTGATTATGGTTTTGAAAAAATTGCCGCGTTTAAGAAGAATGCCGACGACTGACAGGGCCACAAAGAAAAGGTTGAATACCATGTGTTGTCTCCAGTTCAATTGGCTGATCACACCCCCGCAGGAGCATGGGACATAAGCAAAAAAATGAAGCAGGATAGCGCCTGTGTATAGGGTAAATAATGTCATGAACAGGAGGGATGCATAAAGACCCGCCAGGCGGGTGCGTTCGAAGAGCAAGGCCAGGGAGATCGCTATTTCCAGGGATGGAATAGTCCAGACCAGGAAGGGAGTCAGGGCATTGGGCAAGGGCTGGTTATTCATTTCGCCGATGAAGGTCCGGAAGTCGAGAAACTTACTTAGGCTGGCGTAGAGAAAAAGTATTACCAGGAGGGCTGCGATAGTCTCCTGCAATATTGGTGAGGATGTATTAGCGGAGCGGAAGGAAGATTGTCGCGACAAGGGGAAGCGTTTTATCAATTCCCTTTAAAAGTCGGAAAAATTGATAAGCTGCAAAGCTTCCTGTTGAATTAATTGGCAGCGATACAGGGTAACCCATAACTATTTTGTACGCTACACCTTAGGCTATTTACCCTGCTAGAGAAAAATATACTTCCTACGTATTGGAAGAAAACCCATTCCTCCCGAGATGATAGCACTCAGCGGAGGAATGGGCGTTACGAAGTTATTTATTTTTTGGATGGTAAACCATCAGCGTTGAGAGACGCATAAGTCCCTACCCGACACTGTGTATATACTCCATTGACAAGAACATAGGAGCAGCTATTTGCGGAAGACAGGCAGCCAAAATTGACGCCAAATTGCCCGGCCGGCGAATAGCCGGAACCGTTCCAGAAGTATTGCGTGCTAAATGTGCAATCATAATGGGGGCGGGTTGCGAAGGCGCCGCCGATGCTCAATAAGATTGCCAGGGTCATGATCAACAACTTAATCTTCTTCATACGAAACTGTTTTTGTTTTTAGTGGTGATTATGGTTTTGAAAGAATTGCCGCGTTTAAGAATAATGCCGATGACTGACAGGGCCACAAAAAACAGGTTGAACACCAGGTGTTGCCTCCAGTTGAGCTTGCTGATCACACCCCCGCAGGAGCAGGGGACATAAGCGAAAAAATGAAGGAGGATAGCGCCTGCATATAGCGTAAAAATGATCATGAATACGAGTGACGTATAAAGACCCGCGAGGCGGGTGCGTTCGAAGATCAATGCCGTGGCGATGGCTATTTCTGAAAGGGGAATGGCCCAGACGAGGAAGGGGGTCCATGAATTAGGAAGAGGCTGATTATTCATCTCGCCGATAAACGTCTTGAAATCAAGGAATTTGCTTACGCTGGCGTACAGGAAAAGCATTATCAGCAAGGCTGAGATAGTCTCTAGAAATACCTGTCTTTTGATCATAGTCGATAAAGGGTTTACCTGGGGGTACCTGGTCGATCGAACAACAATTTTTTAGTGTGACAAAAGTGATAGGCAAGGTATATTTCCGGAAAGGGCGGAGATGATAAGAGGAGAAGGTTCAGCGTATTAGAATTTCTGATTTTAAATATCGTAAAAAATGACAATTCTGCAAAGATCAGGCCTAAATTTATTTTATCGTACGTGGTAACTCTTAACAGTTTGTCCCCCTTTACCTTAAGAATCCCTTATTTTTTATAATAGAAATTGTAATTTTTATCAGCGGATACCGTTAGGGAATTTACTTGTTTTCGGTAATTATAAGACATAAAAGACAAAATATGCGGAGTAGATACTTTTTTGTGGTCCTGTTCTTCTTTATGACCCGGGCGGGCGGATATGCCCAGGATAGTCGGTCCCATTATAAGGATCCGGCTTTTATCGACTCGGTCTTATTGCACCATAATGCTTTCCGGTCAGCCCTCCATTTACCTTCGCTCGTCTGGTCTGGGGATCTGGCTTCGGATGCCCTGGTTTGGGCTACGAAACTGGCCCGGATCGACAAGGGGCAGCATGATCCCAATGTCCGGGGCAAGGAGGGGGAGAATATCTGGTGGGGCAGTACGGGGGCTTTTTCCAGCGGCGATATGGTGGATTTTTGGGGCAGTGAGCGGGAACAGTTTGCCTACGGAGTCTTCCCCGATTGCCGGACGAGCTCTTCCGCCGTCGTGGGGCATTATACCCAGATAATCTGGAAGAATACGCAGGCCGTAGGATGCGCCCTGGTAAGTAATGGAAAGATGGATTACCTGGTCTGCCGGTATTCGGCTCCGGGTAATATCATGGGAGAGAAGCCTTATTAATTCTGGGCGCTCTTCTCCAGGATATCGTCCATGGTGATGCCTAAATGACTTTCGTCGTAAATACATTCGCCGTTACGGATCACCAGTATCTGGGGGGATTCATGTTCTACCAGGAAAGTTTCGGCTATTTTGTTGGAGACGGGGCGATAACGGATCAGGTCGAGGTAGTAGAAGTCGATAGATCCGGGGAATGCCGCTCTTTCCAGCCTGCTCTTTACCAGTGTGCTGGTGGAGCAGCGGGTGCTGTGCTTAAATATTACCTGGGGGCGATTGGCCGACCGCTCGCGGATCTCGTTCAATTGCGTTTCTGTCTGAAGGTCTATCCAGCTCATGTGTAAAGGTTGATGTTATAGGGTCTCCATCAGGGAGACAGGTTATAACAATCGGAAATAAAAAAAGGTTATCGGAAAGATAACCTGTCGGGAAATATTTTTTGTTTAGGGATCCAGCTCTCCTTTAGGGGTATGGGCGGAAGAGGGGGTTAACGTCCGGTTACACCGCCATATCCTGAAAAGCCCTGGCTCATCTTACAACCGCCCCTGGAAGAAGCGCAGGAAGTAAATACAACGGAAGCTACAGCCATAGCGAGTACGAGAACTAAAATTGTCTTTTTCATTTTTTGTGGGTATTTATAAAATTTAAACGATAATTGCCTGGTTGAAAAAGAGGAAATAGGACCAGATAATTCAAAGGAGGGATGCGGAAAACAAGGTGGACTAACGTGTCCAACGGACGAGGGCCAGAAATTAGATGTTTTGAAGCCGAGGGTTAAATTTTAAGGGAAACCCGAGGCGAAAAAACAAAGGTTATTTTCGAAGGATAGTGCAGAGATTGCTTTCGAAGGATAGAGAAAGAGTAGCTGATTTGCTGATACAAAGTAAATATAAAAAATCGAATTCTGCAAGTCCCGGGGGGTGTACGGGAAATTTTTTTTTCTAATAGTTTGATCTTGAATACTTTTAAATCCTATAAACTATCTACGTGAATGTACATTTTATCGCTATTGGCGGCAGTGTGATGCACCAACTGGCTATCGCTCTGAAAAGGAAAGGTTATATCGTAACTGGTAGTGATGACGAGATCTTCGAGCCTGCCCGGTCCAACCTGGAACAGGAGGGGATTCTCCCGTCCGCTATGGGCTGGTTTCCGGAAAAAATACATAAAGGATTGGATGCCATAATATTAGGGATGCATGCCAAAGCCGATAACCCGGAATTGCTGCGGGCTGAGGAATTGAAGCTGACCATTTATTCCTTCCCTGAATACATTTACCAGGAGAGCCGGGATAAGACCCGGGTCGTCGTGGGCGGCAGTCATGGCAAAACGACCACTACTTCCATGATCATGAACGTATTGAAGGGGGCAGGCAAGGACTTCGACTGGCTGGTAGGGGCCCGGCTGGAGGGTTTTTCCCAATCGGTGAATATTACGAATGCGCCTGTTATTGTCTGCGAAGGGGATGAATATCCTGCCAGCGCCCTGGAAAAGAGGCCTAAGTTTCATTTCCTTTTCCCGCATATCGCTATTCTTACCGGCATCGCCTGGGACCATATCAATGTATTTCCCACCTGGGAGATCTACCTGGAGCAATTCCGCATTTTTATAGATAAGATAGAGCCGGGAGGGGTGCTGATCTACAATATGACCGATCCGGTGCTCAGGAAGCTGGTGGAGGAGCATCCTGCTGCCGTGCGCCGCATACCCTATGGCATCCCTTCACATGCCATTAAAAACGGCATAACTGTTGTAACACTGGAAGGGCAGACAGGCGCCCTGAAGGTATTCGGGGAACATAATCTGCTGAACCTGCAGGCTGCTTTTCTGGCCTGTAAGGAACTGGGGGTCGATGCTGCCGGTTTTATGAAGGGGATCGCTCCTTTCAGCGGAGCGGCTAAACGGCTGGAGCTGCTGGCGGAGAATGACAATGTGAATGTATACCGTGATTTTGCCCATGCTCCTTCCAAGGTGAAGGCGACTATGGAGGCCGTGAAGGGACAGTTTCCCGGGAGGCAGCTAATCGCCGTGCTGGAACTGCATACGTATAGCAGCCTTAATGAGCAATTCCTCACCGAGTACCGGGGAGCTATGGAGCAGGCCGATAAGGCGGTAGTGTTTTATTCGCGGCATGCGCTGGAGCTGAAGCGTCTCCCTGAATTGTCCAGGGACAAGGTCGCGGCGGGATTTGGGAAGCAGGGGTTGGTCGTTCTAAACGAAAAAGAAGAATTACTGACCTGGCTGACGCAACAATCTTATAAAAATGTTAATTTGCTACTGATGAGTTCCGGTAATTATGATGGATTGGATATAATTACCTTTGCTAGCCAAATCACACAATAGGGATTTTTTAATATTAAAGAAGGAATGTTACAACTTACACGCCCCTTAGCCATCATTGACCTGGAGACGACCGGCGTCAATTTCGGGTCCGACCGCATAGTGGAAATTGCCATCGTGAAGATCATGCCGGATAATAAAAAACTGGTAAAACGCAAGCTGATCAACCCGGAGATGCCTATTCCACCCAGCTCTACAGAGATACATGGCATCACCGACGAAATGGTGAAGGATGCCCCGACTTTCAAACAGGTTGCCAATGAGCTGAAGCAGTTCCTGGACAATTGTGACCTGGCGGGGTATAACTCGAACCGTTTCGATATTCCGATGATGGCGGAAGAATTCCTGCGAATAGGAATGGAATTCGATGGGAAGGGGAGGAAATTACTGGATGTTCAGAAGATCTTTCATATGATGGAGCAGAGGACCCTGGGCGCTGCCTACCGGTTCTATTGCAATAAGGAGCTGGAAGGGGCCCATGGCGCGGAGGTGGATGCTTCCGCCACCTGGGAAGTGCTGGTGGCCCAGGTAGATAAGTATCCGCAACTGGGCACGAATATAGATACGATCCTGAAGTGCATCGGGGAAGAGCAGGTCGTGGATTTTGCGCGCCGGTTTGTGATGGAGAACGGGATAGAGGTATTTAATTTCGGCAAGCATAAAGGGAAATCGGTTATGGGGATCCTGAAAGCGGAGCCGCAATATTATGATTGGATGATGAAAGGGGACTTTCCACTCCATACCAAGCAGAAATTGACCGAGATTTTCAACAGGACCTTGTTAAAAAAGGGATAATGGAGGATGAGCGGATGGGCATTCGTTCTGAAAACTGTATTTTTGCATATCAATAGGCCCTGGAAGGGCCTCGTCCACGGGCGAGCATAGCGAAGCCCGCGAACGAGACACCCAACAGTGTTGGGTGGCGAAGTCCTACAATTATTAGCGTTTTGCCGGAGATACGCTAATTTTTGGAAAAGCGTATCTCCGGCACACATCATAAGCAGCCAGTTGGAAAAGATTGTCATTATACCTACTTACAACGAAAAGGAGAACATTACGAATATCCTGGAGGCCATTTTTCAACTCGGCCAGGGGTATCATGTCGTGGTGATCGATGATAGCTCTCCTGACGGTACCGCAGCCATTGTCCGGCAACTTCAGTTAAAGTACCCGGGACAGCTCTTTTTGGAGGAGCGCCAGGGTAAACTGGGCCTGGGGACGGCTTATATCCATGGTTTCAAATGGGCTGTGGATAAGAATTACCAATTTATTTTCGAGATGGATGCGGATTTCTCCCATAGTCCGAATGACCTGGAGCGGCTTTACGAGGCCTGCAAGTCCCAGGGGGGAGATGTGGCCGTAGGCTCCCGTTATGTCAAGGGGGGGGGGAATGTGAACTGGCCGCGTGACAGGATCCTGTTATCCCGTGGCGGCTCTATTTATACCCGTCTGATCCTCTGGATGCCGGTGCAGGATCCTACCGCTGGTTTTGTCTGCTACCGCAAGGAGGTGCTGGAAACGATCAATCTCGATCAGATCCGTTTCGTTGGGTATGCTTTTCAGATCGAAATGAAATTTGCAGCCTGGAAGCTGGGCTTTAAAATAAAGGAAGTACCTATTATCTTCGAAGACCGCAAGTTCGGGGTCTCGAAAATGAATAAGGGCATTGTAAAAGAAGGCATCCTTGGCGTCCTCAATCTCCGCTGGCAATCCCTTTTCAAGAATTACCGCAATCGTGTCAAGAACGATGTGGTCTCCATGCGTTCTTTTTCTCAGGAGGCAATGGCAGAAAGCAAGTAACTTGAAGAAAGCATTCATTCAACTGCATATTGCTGTTCTTCTGGCAGGGCTTACGGGCATCTTAGGAAAATTGATAACGCTCAATGAGGGCCTGTTGGTCTGGTACCGCCTGATGCTCACCGCTATCGCTTTATGGATATTGGCCATTGTACGTCGCCAGGCGATACGGATCTCACTTCCTGATATTGGGCGTATTTTTGGGGTCGGCGCCATTGCCGCCCTGCATTGGGTGTCTTTCTATGGCAGCATCAAATATTCCAATGTTTCCGTCGGTCTGTTATGTTTTTCGGCGATCGGCTTTTTTACGGCCCTGATCGAGCCTTTGTTGTTCCGTCACCGGGTGGATATCGCGGAGCTATTGCTGGGCCTGCTGGTGATCGCGGGAATCTTCTTTATTTTCCAGGTAGATCCTCATTATAAGACAGGTATTCTGATCGGATTGCTTTCTTCTCTGTTGGGCAGTCTTTTTCCTGTATTGAACAAACGGCTTTTACAGAGGATACCTCCGGAGACGGTGACTTTATATGAGTTGAGCGGTGGGTTTCTGTTCCTGAGCATTCTATTGCCGGTCTATCTTTATTTCGTTCCATCCGATCATTGGCTGCCGGGGCCGGGCGACTGGGGATGGCTGCTGGTGCTGAGCCTGGCCTGTACCGTTCTGGCTTTCAATCTTTCCATGAGCGCCTTGCAGAAGATCAGCGCTTTTACGGTCAATTTAAGCTATAACCTCGAGCCTGTTTATGGTATTTTACTGGCTTTCCTCGTATTCCGGGAGGACAAGCATCTTAACGGAAGCTTCTATATCGGCTTTGTGCTCATCATCCTTTCGATAGGACTGCAGATGTTGCGTTTATGGCGGAAGCGGGCTGCGACGGCTAAGACGGTGGTTGCCGAAGGGCTATGACCGGGCCTGTTTGCTTAGGCTGCTTTCTCGCTGATATACCGTACGAGGCTTCTTTTGGCTACGGGCAATAAGGTCTCTTCCACGGGGAATTTCAGTTCGGTCTCGATGGAGTAGACGGCCGGGTTGGGCAGCTCTGTTTTTATCTTTATCAGCTCTCCCTTTATATTTTCATAGGTATTCACCAGGCTGCGCCGCCAGCTGTCGACGTATTCGGTTCGGATACTCCGGTATTTTTCATCATGCTTCTCGAAGAAGCTGAGGCGGTATTTATAAACCCGGGTATTGGAGTAGCTGCCTTCGCTCAGGAAAAAATAGCCTTCGTGAATATCCAAAGGAATGAGTCCTACGGGGAAAATGACCAGTTTCTCTTCTACGAACTCGTAGAGTTCGGCGCCGTTGCTGATGGCGCTTTTCATTTCCGCGGCGGAATAGTTAATGATGTCTTCGAGCTCCTGCATGAGTTCGTCGTCTTCGATCATCTGTTCGTAGAGGACCTGTAATTTTTCTATCTGTATGCCTGTCAGCTTCTTGGGGAATTGCTCCTGGAGGTATTTTTTATTTTCCCGGAAGGCTACCAGGTTATTATAATGGAAGATCATGTCTGCCAGGACGGGGTAGAGTTTGTTCTGGTTAAAGTATTGGTGGATTTCCTGAAGGTATGCCAGCAGCGTGTACTTTTTCAGTTCGAAATCAATATAGCCATCTGCAAACCAGGTTTCGGATAATGTCTTCATCTGGAACTCATTTTAATGAATATACGAAAAATCGGGCATAGCGAGAAGGCCCGTTCGTATTATTTAAACGGGGAAAATGGGATTTAAGTATGATTTGTGATCCTGGAGGATTTATTCCTATTTTTTGGCTGCGTTCCGGAAGCGTTCCAATAGCTCTTTTAATCGTTCCATCAGTACAGGGAAAGGTTTCGTATTTCCATAGAACATAGTTTCCCGCATTGAATTATAATCCGATTCCCAGGCCTCTATGACATTAGCTGGCGGTAGAAAGGAAATAGTCTCCTTCCTATGTGTAGTATAGTCGACATCAGGGAGCCGGTTAAATATCGACCTATGTTCTATAATCGAATGGTATAGCTCTGTATCCTGCAGTGCATGGATACCATGTTCTGTATCCATAAGGATATCCAGGTCATATAAATGCCTGGACATTCTCGTGCTTCGTACTTTTTCAGCAGGCTTCAAAAATTCCTCATGCAATAAAAATGCTTTTTCCAGGAAGGTTCTTTTGGGTTCTACCGTAGGCACTTCAAAAGTATTCTCGGAAAAGGGTTGATCCGGATAAATCGCGTCTATAAAAGATTGCAAAGGCCTGTTGTTCCAGGGCTCTTTTAATGACCGGCCACTAACTTCGATCTGTACTTCACTTTTGATATATGTTATCGTATCTAGCAGAGAGTCATATTTCAGAAATAATTGTTGAGGGTCTTTATCCGGGTCGATGGTCTCTGCTGCTACGAGCGTATATTCGTGTGGCGTAATACCCAGCTGCAATAGCTGCTCATCTATCGTCCTTCTTAATTCTCCACTAGTAAATTCGCAGGCTTTTCTTTTGAGTTTTTTGATCTGTGAATTGGTGGGAGTGCCTGAATATCCCAATAAATCCCGGTCAATGGCAAGGTCAATATCTTCGGAGAAGTTATCACGAGTTGTGATAAATTTTCTTATCCAAAGTAAATCGTTATCAAAAGCAACTTCCCCTATCTGTCCGTAACCAGCTGATTCACAGTATTACTTTTGATAATCTTCTTTTGATAACCATCGTTATCTGTTGGCAGGCGTAATTCAGCGCTTGATAAACGCTAACAGAGATGGTAAAACAAGACATTAATTCTCTTACCAAGGACTGTGTGGCCTGGTTGAGAGAGAATGGTTATTCCGAAGCACGGATTCGGGATTATTTCAGGTTATGGGATACTGGGATTAGGAAGTATATGAGAGAACGTTCCATAGCGATTTACACTACCCAGGTCGGAGAAGATTTCATTAGTTTACCACTTCCTTTTGAAAGTGCTACTTACAGGCGGGCTGTTCGCCGCAGTGTAGCCGTTCTTTCGGATTTCCTTGTTCATGGAAAAGTCAGCAGAAGAATTGTCCATAGGGTCAACTATGAACTTCCGGGGGAAATTGGAGATGCTGCTGAGGCTTTTATTGCTTCTCAGGCAGAGCTTCGGCGGAGCATGCTTACGCTCAATGAACACAGACGTGTGCTGAGTTATTTTATTCAGCACCTGTTGCTGAAATCAGTACACCATGTCTCTAAAATTAACGAGCAACTAGTGCTCGCCTTCATAGCTTCTGCACAGAATTGTAAGGACAAATTTCTGAACACGATGCGCCTATTCTGTCGCTACCTGTACGCATATAAACTGGTAGACAGCGACATCGAATACGTCATTGGCAGAATCTCTCTTCCCAAGCGGGAAAAGTTACCCTCTGTATACACTCCAACGGAAATTAAGCAGATAGAAAAAGCCATAGACGGCTCCTGTCCGGTAGGGAAACGGGACTACGCCATGCTGTTGCTGAGTACCAGACTTGGCCTACGCTCATCTGATATCGCCGGGCTGCAGTTCACCCATCTGGATTGGGACACCAACGTTATCAGGCTTACACAATACAAGACCAAACGGGAAATTGAGCTTCCATTGCTGACTGACGTTGGAGACGCTATTATAACCTATCTGAAATACGCGCGGCCAGTATCGAACACTCCAAATATTTTCCTTTCTGCGTGTGCACCATACCATCCGGTCAATCGTCTTATCATTAATGGAGCTATAAGCCGGATTATCAAAGCGTCTAAAGTGGATATCAGAAACAGAAAGTTTGGCCCCCATGCGATGCGTCATACACTTGCCACCAGGTTACTCGGCAATGGCATTCCTTTGCCTGTTATATCAGAAACACTCGGGCATACGGCTACACAGACCACGATGAAGTACCTGCGTGTTGACCTCAATAGTATTCAGCGCTGCGCACTTGAAGTTCCCATAGTCGGTCAAGGCTTTTATGAGCAAAAAGGAGGTATGTTTTATGAGTAAGCAAATTGTATACAGGAGCGTTTTTGCTCCCTACTTTAACAGCTTTCTTCAAATGAAGGAGCAGATGGGATTTGGCCTGTCCAAGTTCCAGGAAGTATTTAAAGAGTTAGATAGCTTCTTCCTGACTACAGGGGCCACTGAGCCTCATATTGCACGCGCGCACATCACCGCATGGAGTGAAACGCGTATCTGCGATAAAGCCAGAACACTTTACGATAAGCACTCTATTATACGGCAGTTCTGCCACTACATGTGTCACCTGGGATATGAGTGTTACATACATAGGTTACCCCGGCAAAATTGGCCGCCGTTTATACCCTATGTTTTTTCGCACGAACAGATGGATAATATTTTCCAGGCAAGCGACAAATTAACTTTGCCGTACAGATCCATGACGAGTGTGCTCATTTCTGTACCGTGCCTGATCCGGTTGCTTTATTCCACAGGAATGCGCATTGGAGAGGCTCTCTCCTTAAAAAATGAAGATGTGGACTTCTCGCACAAATCTATACTGCTTAAACGGACAAAGAATCAGATAGAACGGCTGCTTCCTGTATGCCCTTCCTTGTTTGAGGTGCTCACCCAGTACAAGGCCTGTCGTGACCGTATGCCTATCAAGGGAATATCGGCTCCTACGGCGTCCTTATTTGTATCCACAATAGGGAAACCGATAAGTGCATGCTCTATTAACCGTTGGTTCAGGGAGATACTCGTGCAGTGCGGAATCCCCCGTCGCAGTGATGGCGAAGGGCCCCGGATCCATGATATCCGCCACACTACGGCTGTGCATTCCCTCATAAAAATGGTCAGGGATGGAATGGATATATATTGTGCCATGCCAATACTTTCGGTCTTCCTGGGACATAAATCACTCAAAGGCACGGAGACCTACGTGCGTCTAACCAGTGAAATGTATCCTGAGATCCTCGGAATGGAATCGTCAATAACATCTTTTGTTTTTCCAAGTAACCCTTACAAAGAAATAGATCATGGAAACGACTGACTTTGCAAAGTACCTGACCAAGTTCTTTTCCGAATACCTTGTCGGAGAACGTGGAGCCAGCACCAATACGATCAGGTCATACAGTAATACCTTTACTCATTTGCTGGCATTCATGGATGAAAAGGAGAATATCAGGGCTGACGCCTTATTGCTTGACCATTTTAACAGAAAAGTAGTACTGCGCTTTCTGGATTGGCTTCAAACCAGCAAAAAATGCAGCAATACAACCAGAAACCAGCGCCTTGCTGCCCTGCATTCTTTCTTCAAATACATGCAATACGAAGATGTGAAGCGCATGGCTCTTTGGCAGGAGATTCTCTCAATTAAAGTAAAACGACAGGAGCGAAAGAGCGTTCACTATCTTACCGTCGATGGAATCAAATTGCTGTTGGAGCAAATCCCTACAGGTAATCGCATGGGAAGGAGGAACCTGGCGCTTATTGCATTGATGTATGACACCGGCGCCAGGGTCCAGGAGATTATAGACCTATGCCCTTCGTCGTTACGCATGGATAAACCTGCCTGCATCACGCTCTTCGGAAAAGGAAATAAAAAACGGATAATACCTTTGCAAGATCAACAATTTACTTTATTGCAGGCGTATATGAAAGAAAACACACTGGACAATCCTGCTAACAATCAACGCCCGCTCTTTGCAAACAATCGAGGCGGGAGACTGACAAACGCTGGCATAACATACATACTAAATATGTATGCCGGCATGGCTCGGAAGCTAAAGCCGGAGCTTATCCCCCAAATATCACCTCATAGCCTTCGTCATAGTAAGGCAATGCACCTTCTACAAGCAGGAGTTAATCTTGTTTATATACGAGATATGCTTGGGCATGTGTCCATACAGACGACAGAAATATACGCGCGGGCTGATTCAAAACAAAAACGGGAAGCATTGGAAGCTGCATATATCAATGTCATCCCCAACACTGGTGATCAAGGATTGTGGGAAAAAGACTCCAGACTCAAAAACTGGTTAAGGAACCTCACCAAATAAGCCAGTATAATATCGTTATCAAAAGTTGTATTAAAAAGTTTGAGTTACAAACCGCTGATGATCAAATGACTTAATAATCTTCTTTTGATAACGATTTACTTTGGATAAGAAAACCGCTCTATCAGATCCCATGATTTACTTAGGGATGTTCCACCTTTGAAGAGCAGAGATGATTTATAGGGTGTTTGAAATGTGGCTTTCAGTGCGAGCGTGACCCACCAATCCTTTTCGATAGCCTGTAACGGAAGCCCGGTTTGCCGGTTGGTCTCGTAGAGTGTATCCAACCTTTGTTCATTGGTAAGTTGTAACCATTTCATCGTCTTTTGGTTTTTGCTGGAGTATGGTGTAAAAGAGCCTGGCAATCCATGCTGAGGTCAGTTTTGCATCATGCTGGAGCAAAGTTGGGTTTTCTTTTTTAAGAAAATGGATCATTTTATCCAGAATCTCCGGCGTAATCTTTTGAGGTCCTAATTCTTCCAGCGCTTGGATAACCAGCCCGCTGATAGGGCCTTTCGTTGCCAATTTTTTAGGAACAGTCGCCTTGAATCTGATCTTTCTGTTGCCAATCACAATACTTCTTGCTGCTCCATCTGTTATATAGACATAATTCAGAGGAACCTGGGTCGACAAACCAAGACGGTTGAGCGCATAGGCGCCGGCAGGTTTTATATTCACTCTATCTCTTTCGGCTATGGCTTTAGCGATTTCTTCGATGGGCGGATATATTTTTCCGAGGAGTGGGTCTATTTTAGGATTTATATAGATTCCATGTGCGAGCCGCTCCACTTTATTTTCTTTGGCTAATCTGGACAAACTCATTTTAATGGCGGACTCACTTCCAATTTCCAAGAATTGTGAAGGGAAAATCAAACTTCCTTTTGGTAATTTCTCCAGTGTTCTGGCTATTTGAGTATGAATAGAGTTTGTCATCTTTTTAGCTACTGTGACAAATATATTAAAAAAAAGTAACAAAAATGAAATTTTTGTTACTAATAATTTGCAAATAGGTAACAAAATGGGTGTAATATAAACTATATAGTATTGTTTATCAACGATTTAAACCGATGAAGCCTTTGTAGAGGAGGTTTTGGCGATAATCTTTACGGGATTAGAACTCCCTGTCCAGGGAGAAGTTTTCCAGTTCATTGGCTACAGCTGTGAGGAAGGTAGCTCCCAGGCTTCCATCTACGATGCGATGATCGTAGGAAAGGGAGAGGTACATCATGTGACGGATGGCGATGGCATCTCCTTCCGCGGTCTCGATGACTACCGGTCTTTTCTTAATAGCGCCGACGGCCAGGATTGCTACCTGGGGCTGGTTGATGATGGGGGTGCCCATCAGGCTGCCGAAAGTGCCCACATTGGTCATCGTGAAAGTGCCGCCCTGGGTGTCTTCGGGTCTCAGTTTGCTCTGGCGGGCGTTGTCAGCCAGGGAGTTCACCTGTTTGGTTAGTCCTACCAGGTTGAGCTGGTCGGCATTGCGGATCACGGGAACGATGAGATTGCCACTGGGCAGCGCTGTTGCCATGCCGACATTGATATCTTTCTTGATGATGATCTTATCTCCATCGAGGGAGCTGTTGATCAGGGGGTATTTCTTGATGCAATGAACGATTGCTTCGATGAAAAGAGGGGTGAAGGTGAGTTTGGAATTTTCCCTTTTTTCGAATTCTTTTTTGACTTTGGTTCTCCAAAGGACCATATTCGTCACGTCTGCTTCGGTGAAGCTGGTGACATGCGGACTGGTATGTACGCTGCGGACCATGTGGTCGGCGATCAGGCGGCGCATCCGGTCCATTTCGATGATCTCCACATTGCCGGTATGAAGGGTCGGCTGGGAAGCAGAACCTGTCTGAATGCCGGGTTGGGGAGTAGACACCGTGTGCAGGACCGGCTGGGAGGCGGCTCCCGCATAGGGGTCACGGACAGGCGTATGGGCCTGGGCACCTGGAGCGTAGCTGGTGATGGCGGGCTGACTTCCCGATCTTCTTTCCGCTACATATTGAAGAATATCTTTTTTGGTTACTCTTCCTTCGTTACCGCTGCCATGGATAACTTCGAGCTCGCTAAGAGGCACTCCTTCGCTGGAGGCGATGTTCAGTACCAATGGAGAATAGAAGCGCGCTCCGTTGGAGGAGGGGGTATAGGTGTTGGGTTGTGTGTAGGCGGATGCGGTTGTGGCGGCTGTTTGGCTTTGGGCGGGATGGTTGACAGTTGGGGGCTGACTGTTTTGGACGGCGCCGTCGGCCGAGGCGGCCTCCTTAGCGGCGGTGCGTATCCGGGCGATTATGGACCCGATGGGAACCACGTCGTTGACCTGGAACAGGATCTCTTCCAGCACTCCTTCCGCAATGGACGGGACTTCGGAATCTACCTTATCGGTAGCAATCTCCAATACGGTTTCATCTTGCTTTACGGCATCACCGGGTTGCTTGTGCCACTTCAGAATAGTGGCTTCCATAATGCTTTCACCCATTTTTGGCATCACCAGGTCAACAAGAGGCATAACGTATTTTAGATTTAAAAATGTTTAATGGTCCGGCAGTCCGGTCTTTCCGTCGTGCCAAAGGTAATTATTTACTTTGTAATCAACCGTTTTCGATCAAGGGCATCCGAATTTGTTCAATCAGCCAGCTGACAAAATGAATTTTCTCAACAGATTTAATCCAAACGTTGCAGTTAATTCAATATTTCGTTGCCGGTCAAAGCGGAAAGAGAATTTTTGGGCAATGATATTTTGAGGACTTCCAACTGCTATCCATACGGTTCCTACGGGCTTTTCCGGGGAGCCGCCTCCCGGTCCCATGATGCCGGAGACTGCGATCACATAATCCGTGTCCAGTAAGGGAAGGGCGTGCTGCGCCATTTCCCTCACCGTCTCTTCGCTTACCGCTCCCGGGCCGGACAGGGTACCGGCATCTACCTGCAGCAGGCTTTGTTTGATCTCATTGGAGTAGCTGATGACGCCTCCTTTAAAATAAGCGCTGGAACCTGGTATGGAAGTAAGGAGATGGGCGATATAACCGCCGGTACAGCTTTCGGCGGTAGCGACGGTGCGGCCTTGCTCCTTCAATATTTTGCCTACGGCTTCCTGCAGGGACAGGTCTTCATCGATCACCATCCATTCCGCCACCAGCTGTTTGAGGGAGTCGAATTGTTGCTGCAGCTCCTTATCCAGGGAATCATTAAGGGATTGGGGGTCTTCTCCCCGGGTGGTCAGTCTCAGGCGCACCATTCCGTAGTTGGGCAGGTAGGCCAGCTTGATATGACCCGGGAGGGCCGTTTCGAAAGCGTTGATATGATCGGCCAGAAAGGACTCTCCGATGCCTGCGGTCAGCAGGGTCCTGTGTGCGATAAAGGGAAGGCTGAACTGCTGCCGGAGGGCCGGTAATACGAAATCCGTCATCATACCTTTCATTTCATGCGGTACGCCCGGCATGGAGACAAAGATCCTTCCATCCTTCTCAAACCACATGCCCGGCGCCGTGCCTCTTTTGTTGGGAATGACGGTGCAGGTATCCGGGACTTCCGCCTGCTGCAGGTTGCGTTCGATCATCGGGCGCTGAAGCCTTTCAAAGATATGTTTCACATTGGCGAGGGCTCCTTCATCAACGATCATTTTGCCGCCGAAATATTCGTTTAGCAGGGGTTTGGTAATATCGTCCGCTGTGGGCCCTAATCCACCGGTGATCAGAATGATCTGCGCTCTTTTGGCTTCTTCCCCCAGCGCATTCCAGATATCCGTCCGGGAATCCCCTACGGCTACCCGGTGCTGTACCCAAATGCCGTTCTTGTTCAATTCCTGCGCCATCCAGGCGCTGTTGGTATCTACTACCTGTCCGATCAATAGTTCATCTCCGATGGTAATAATAGCGGCAACGATCTTCTCCATATTGTAAAGTTAAAGTAATATTGAAAGATGAACCATAAACTACTCATCCTCCTGTTTTGTTCACTGTGGCTGGGGAAAGCAGCCGCTCCACAGACCGTTTCGTCAGCGCTGGGGGCGGCCCTGCAAAAAATGGAAGCGGATGCGCAGATGAAGCATGCGATCGTCAGCCTGTATGTGGCGGACGCGGTGACGGGGGAAGTGGTCTTCGATCAAAATTCACAGGTGGGGCTGGCTCCGGCGAGCTGCCAGAAACTGTTCACCAGCGCAGCAGCCCTCGAACTTTTAGGGCCGGACTACCGGTACCGGACGAGCCTGGGCTACAGCGGAAAGATAGAGAAAGGAATGCTGAAGGGAGACTTGTACCTGTTGGGCAGCGGAGATCCTACCCTGGGTAGCTGGAGATATGATTCGGCGAAGGAAAGCGTGCTGCTTCACCGATGGGTAGCGGCTATGGGCAAGGGAGGGATCCGGCAGTTCGAAGGGGATATCATCGTGGACGACAGCCATTGGGAAGCGCAGGTATTACCTGGCGGCTGGATATGGGAGGACATTGGCAATTATTACGGAGCCGGGGCCTGGGGATTGAACTGGCATGAAAACCAGTATGATCTCCGGATGAAACCCGGGGTGGCGGAGGGTGATTCTGTCAAGGTGGTGCAGCCTGCGGCGGAGCTGGAGATCATGTATCTGGATAACCAGGTGAAGACAGGAGCGCCCGGCAGCGGAGACCAATCCTGCATTTATCTGCCGCCTTATAGTCCCTTTGCGATTGTGGGGGGAACGATCCCTTTGCAAAAGGACGATTTCGTCGTTTCCGGATCGATCCCTATGCCACCCCGGTATGCCGGGATCCTGTTGGGAGAAGCCTTACAGAAAAATGAGATCGTGGTCCATGCCAAAGAGGTAAGGACGTCGTTGTACTTTTTGCGGGAGAAACAAGTCATGGGCCATCCCGATAGGATCCTTGACACCTATTTCTCGCCTCGCCTGGACAGTATCAATTACTGGTTCCTCAAAAAAAGCATCAATCTCTATGGGGAGGCATTGGTAAAAACGCTGGCTTATGAAAAGACCGGAACGGGCTCGACGGAAAAAGGAGTGGTGCTTATCCGGGATTTTTGGGGCAGCCATGGCATCGAAGCCTCCGCCATTCATCTGGCGGATGGGAGCGGGCTCTCGCCGCAGAACAGGGTGACGACGGATGCCCTGGTGAAAGTGTTGCAATATGCGAAGACGAGACCCTGGTACCCTGCTTTTTACCGGGCGCTGCCTGAGATCAATGGGATGAGGATGAAGAGCGGCGCTATCGGAGGGGTCAGGAGCTATGCGGGTTACCAGGTTGCCGCTGACGGTAAGGAATATGTGTTTAGTATTATCGTGAATAATTACGATGGTTCTTCCGCCGAAGTGATAAAGAAAATGTTTTCGGTGTTGAATGTGTTAAAGGGGAGGTGATTGCCGAGCCCTTGTTTACCTGCCTTAACTTTCCTAACTTTCCTACCATGGAACCAGCCATACCTACTCTCTATCAATGGGCAGGAGGAGAACAAGCCCTGCAAAACCTGTTCAAGGTCTTTTACGATAAAGTCCTTCAGGATGACGTTCTGCGGCCCGTCTTTCAAAACATGTCCGCAGACCATCCCCGCCATGTCGCCGATTTTGTCGGCGAAGTCTTCGGCGGGCCAGCCGCGTACACGCAGAAGGACGGCGGCAGCCATGCCATCATGATCGCACATCATATCGGGAAAATGCTCGACGAGCCCAAAAGAAAGCGTTGGATACAACTGCTGCTCGATACCGCCGATGAGATCGGGATACCGGATGATCCGGAGTTCAGGTCCTCTTTAGTCGGTTATCTCGAATGGGGCAGCCGGATCGCCGTCATCAACTCCAACGTCTCCGAAAACCCGGTCGCCGATCATGAACCCATGCCAAAATGGGGCTGGGGAGAAACAGGGGGCCCTTATCAGCAAAAAAAATTATAGTGAAATACGCGGGGCAACCTCAATGGAAATAGGGGGCTAATTTATCTGCCAGGTATTGCGGCATATCCGTCTTTTCCATGGTGCCGGCCTTTAGAAAATACAGCAGCACTTTTCCTACTGTGAGCAATTTACCTTCTTCGTTGTAGACTTCCTGGATGAATTCGATGCGATGACCGGCGGGCAGCTCTTTCAGGGTCGTTCGTACGGTAAGCAAATCATCATAATGGGCGGGGCGGAGGAATTTGGCTGTCCATTCGATCACGGGCATAATAACGCCCAGGGCCTCTACATCTTTATAGCTCAGACCCAGCTGACGGATAGATTCTACCCGTCCTACTTCGAAATACTGGGAATAGTTGCCATGATAAACCACATTCATCTGGTCGGTCTCGGCATATCGCACACGGATCTTAGTCTCGCTGACGTACATGGGAATCTGTTTTTTTATATATGTACTGAGTTGTGGGGCATTATTTTCCCATCATACCATCTACGCTGATCCGGCCGGGGCCTACCAATAAAATAGAAAAGAAGGCGGTTAAATAAAGTAAGGCCTGCTCGTGCTGTTCAATGGACTGTCCTCTGTGAAAGAGGAAGGCGGCGACGGACATGCTGATAACCAGCACGAGAGCGGCTACCCGGGTGAAGAGTCCCAGCACCAGCAGGAGGGCGCAAAAGATCTCCGCAAAGATGACCAGGACCAGGCTCCAGCGATGACCAATATGAAAAGGATCGAAAAATATGGATTGCTGGTTGCTGAAATGCATCATTTTGGCAAACCCGTGATCGATACAGATCAGCAGGCCGAAGGTGAGGCGCAGGAGCAGGGCGGCGAGGTTAAAGCTTGTTTCGGTGTAGGCAGTGGACAAAAATTTCTTCATGCAAATTGGAATTTGGATTCGAAGATATGGTTTTGGCCCGTATGGCCAAATTTTCCAACGGGGGAGCGGGCCCTGTTAAAAAAATTAACGTTAAGACACTGGTAAGCCGGATAATGACCGGTGGTCATTTGGGGAAATATGTTAAAAAATATTAACAGGGGAGGATGCGTTTAGGGAGAAATCCACTTTCGCTGTGAATGGCTATTCGCTGTATTTTTCGGGGGTTGTCGGCCCTGAAGGGCCGGGGGCGCCCAGAAGGTACGGTCCTGACGGGCCTGCGGGTTGCTGAGGCGGGTCGCGAGAGCGGGCCTGCGGCCCGGGCGGGCCTCGCCCCGGGTTTCATGATGGGCCTTCGGCCATTGGACCCGTGGTCCAATTTGGATGGCCCTTCGGGCAAGTCCCCTCCGGGGACTTATGCACATCTGTTTGGAACGATGTTTGGTAAAAGATAAAATATTTAGAAACTTCGCCTGTTAAACACCAGGGACGAGAATAGAAAATCAAATTATTTTCACGTGAAGTACACTGTATTGCTTTTTTTCGTCATTCTTCTTAGTTTTTCGTCATTTGCGCAGCAAACCAAAAACCTTGACGATCCGCAGGCTAGTTACAAGCAGGCTAAGGACTTCTTTCAAAATGAGTATTATAGCCTGGCCTACCCCATATTCAAAGATCTAAAATATTCTCTCCGGGAGACCGATCGGACCAATAATGCCGTAGAGTACCAGGATGTCCGGTATTATTACCTGGTATGCGCCCTGGAACAAAACGATAAAACGGCCGTAACGGCTGCCAAGGAATTCGTGGAGCTGGAGAATAATGCTCCCCGGGTAGGGATGATGAGCTTCCACCTGGCCGAATACTATTTCCGCCAACAGGACTATGTGGCCGCCGTGCGCCTCTACGAACAGGCCGATATCGACAATCTGAGCAACAACGATATCGCCAACATGAAATTTCACCAGGGGTATGGCTATTTCGTACAGCAGCAGTTTGATAAGGCCCTCCCTTTATTCAATGCCATCCGCCAGATCCCCAAAGACCCGAATTACACGGATGCTAACTATTACTACGGATTTATTTCCTTCTATCAAAAAAAGTACGGAGAGGCACTGGCTGCATTCAAAGTGGTGGAAGACAACCCCCGCTACGAAAAGGTCGTCCCCTACTATGTCGCTAATATTTACCTGGTGCAGGGCCAGAAAGAGAAGGCCATCGATTATGCAGAAGCCCGGTTAAAGAAAGGCAATCAATATTATGACGTCGAATTAAGGCAGCTGGTAGGCCATGGCTATTATGAAAAGCAGGATTTTGCCAAGGCCCTTCCCTACCTGGAGCAATATGTCAATCTGTCGAAGAAAGTAACCCGGGAAGATCTCTATGAGCTGTCCTATTGTTATTACCAGACCAAGAGCTGGAATAAAGCTATCGACGGGTTTAAGCAGCTGGGAGGAAAAGAGGATAGCCTGGCGCAGAATTCTATGTATATGCTGGGAGACGCTTATCTGAAAACCGGTCAGAAGGCGAATGCCCGAAATGCCTTTCTCTTCTGTTCTTCCAATAGCAGCAATTCCCGTCAAAAGGAGATCTCTCAATTCAATTACGCCAAATTATCCTTTGAACTGGGTTACCAGGACGTGGCCTTAACCGAATTACAGAGTTTCCTGCAGCAATACCCTAATTCCGAATACAACCGCGAGGGAAAAGAATTGCTGGTGAGCGTACTGGCCAATACCAATAATTATAAAGACGCCATCGTCATGCTGGACAGTCTGGATCACCCTTCTGAGAGCGCCCGGCGTCTCTATCCCCGTGTGCTCTATGGGCGTGCGATGGAGATGGTGAACGATGGTTTGCTGCTCAGCGCTAACGAATTGCTGGATAAGGCATTGAAGGATCCCTATAATGGCTCTGTACTGCCTTATATCAATTTCTGGAAGGCCGAGATCGCTTACCGTCTGAACAAAGTGGACGATGCGATCCGCTATTACCTGGAATATCTGAAGAGCTCCATTTCCAATGGGGAGGTCAATGCCGTGAATGCCAGATATAACCTGGGATATTGCTTTCTGAAGAAAGAGAATTATCACCAGGCCCAGGGATTTTTCGAGCAGGTCGTGCGGAACCCCAAGCTTGGCGCTTCTCCCCTGGAACAGGACGCTTATCTACGTGACGCGGACTGTTATTATATGAACCGTGATTTTAAGACGGCGTTGGCGATGTATAATAAGGTGCTGGACTTTAGCTGGCCTGCCAGCGACTATGCCACTTTCCAGAAGGCTATGATCGCCGGGGTGAACAACGGAAAGGAGAAGATAACGCTGCTGAATTCCATTGACCGGAAGTATCCTGCTTCCAGCCTGTCGTCGGATGCCAACATGGAAATTGCCGGCACTTACCTGGCCGGGGAGCAATACCGGGAAGCGCTGCCTTATCTGAAAAACGTGATCCATGCTCCCGGAGCCGAGGCGCTGAAGCCCAGGGCTTATCTGCAATCCGGTATCGCCTGGTACAATCTCGACAATAATAAGGAGGCTTTAAATCAATATGATTCTCTGCTGCAGCAATTTCCTCATTCCCCGGAAGCGCAGGATGCCCTGGACAATGCCAAGACCATCTATGTAGAAGAGGGGAGAAGCAACGAGTATGTCAATTTCGCCAAATCCATGGGTGTTGAAATAAGCACGAGCCAGGAAGATCAACTTGCTTATGAAGAGGCGGAAGTACAGTTTAATAACGGCAGTTTCGCGGCTGCTGCGCAGAAATTTGAAGCGTACCTGTCTAAATTCCCTGACGGCAAATATTCGCTGGAGGCCAATTATTATAAGAGCGAGATCTATTTTTCCCAAAAGGATTGGGCGAAAGCCGCCAGCGGTTATGGCGCGGTTGCCGATAAGGCGCCGAACAAGTTTGCGGAGAAATCCCTGCTTCAGGCTGCCCGCCTCAATTTTTTCGAGTTAAAGGACTATAATAAAGCTGAGAAGTACTTTATTAAGTTGAAGGATTTTGCCGGTTCCCAGGAAAATAAAATGGAAGCCATGCGCGGATTGCTTCGCAGTCAATATCAATTAGAGAAATGGCCCGATGCCGTGGAGAATGCAAAAGACCTGCTGACGCAGAAAGGACTGAGCACGGATGATAAGATACTGGCCAATATGGCCATCGCCAAATCTTTCCAGGCAGGGGGGCAGTGTGAGACGGCGCTGCAATATTTCAGGACGGCTGCTTCTCTGGGTAAGTCGGCTTATGGGGCGGAAGCACGTTACCAGATCGCCGATTGCCTGTTTCACCAGAACCAGCTGAAAGATGCGGAGAAAGCTTCTTTCGAAGTGATCAATAAATCCGGCTCCTATGAGGTTTGGGTTACGAAGGCCTATCTTCTGCTGGGAGATATCTACCTGGCAGAAAAGGATTACTTCAACGCCAAAGCTACTTTCCAAAGCATCGTAGACAATGCCAAAGTGGAAGACCTGCGGCAACAGGCCCGGCAGAAGCTGGACCAGGTGGTCGCCGAGGAGAAGAAGGGGAGTAAAGTGGAGTAATATTTAAATTTTTGAAAAATAGACTATGGTTGAAAAGAAAACAGGGGGAATAAAATTATTTTTCCTTTTAGGGCTTGTCATTCTGGGAAGGGGATTTTGTGCTCAGGCGCAGGATACGACCAAGCGCAAGACCATTGAGATCACGTCTTCCTTTAAGCCAGTGCTGCGCGATGCCGTAAAGATCAATTTCAATGCGGCGCCTCCCGTAGCCGATACGTCCAGGCCGCGTCTGACCTATACTATTCCCGCCCAGTATCTTTTCCTCAGCTATCAGCCGGGAGAAATGAAGCCGGTGGCCTTACCGGGGGATACGCTAAAGCCCTGGGAAAACTATAACTATATTAAGGTGGGGGTCGGTAATGTGGCTTTGCCTTTTGTCCAGACGGGCTTTAGTTTTGGAGACGGGAAGACCAGGAGCCTCAATATTTTCGCCAACCAACTGAACTCAAAGGGCAGCCTGCCTTTTCAAAAGAACAGTCTTACGGACGTGAAGCTGATGGGGACTTTGAAAACAGCCAATAACCAGGAATGGAATGGCAGCCTGGGCTTTAAGAATGATGAGTACTATCTGTACGGGTTCCGCCCGGATACGCTGAAATTTACGGGTTCACAGCTTAAACAAAGCTTTCAGACCTTTGAAGGCAAGCTGAGCTTCCGGAATACCGAACCTACTGAATTCGGGCTGGTCTACCATCCGAATGTCCAGGTCGATGTATTCTCGGACAACTTCTCTTCCAAGGCTTCGGAAACCAATACCGTGCTCAATCTTCCCCTGGAAAAATCCTTTGGGAAGACTTTCGGTTTTAACCTGGGTGTTACGGCTGACCTGACCCACTACACGCATGTGGGAGGACCGAACTTTCCGTCCTCGCAAAACAATAATCTCTACCTGGTAACCCCGGCTTTTCTGGTCAAAACGCCCAATCTGTACCTCCAGGCTTCGGTCATCCCCTCCTGGGACAACAGTGACTTCCATTTATTGCCCAATTTTGTAGCGGATATCTCTACCAACGATCAGCGTTTCACGCTGTTGCTGGGATGGCTCGGCCATTATGACAAAGGGTCTTATCAGCGTTTTGAATCGATCAATCCCTGGCTGGCGCAGCCGCTGGTATCGAGCCTTGGAGCGGGATTTCCTCCGCTGTTGAATACCCGGATACAGGAATGGTATGCTGGCTTTAAGGGTTCTTTGAACAGCCATTTTACGTATTCGGCTAAGGCGTCGTTCCTGGAATACAAGAATATGCCGCTTTTTGTGAACGACACTACTTTGGACGGAGGAAAGCGATTCGACATCCGCTATGAGACGTACATGCGGGCCGTACAGATGCATGGGGAAGTAAGTTATATACAAGGGGAGGATTTCTCTGCTACGGCCGGTGTCAATCTGATCAATTATAGCGATCTGAAGACTGAGTCGAAGGCCTGGGGTTTATTGCCAAGGGAATTCACCGCCAACATAAAATGGCAGGCTTTTAAGGATTTCTGGGCCAAAGTGGACCTTTTTGCCTTTGACGGGGCGCAATACCGCTCAGGGGATGGGGCAGGGGGCTATACTTCCTTTAAGGGAGACGGGGCTGTAGACCTGAATGCGGGGGTCGAAATGAAGATTACCCGGCAGCTGAACCTCTGGTTTCAAATGAATAATCTTTTTAATAAGAAATACGAGCGTTGGCATCAATACCAGGTATACGGATTTAATGTTCTTGGGGGGATTGTATTTTCGTTTGGGCAGAAGTAATCTCTTTACAATTGTCATGGACGATTCAGCCAAAAATGATAGATTCGCAGCTACAAATGCCTATGGCGGACAATCATATAAAAGGAGAAGCTATGTTTCAGGTATTGAATGCCTATTTGTTCCAACATAGAAGTATCAGCATCCCGGGGCTGGGCACTATCTACCTGGAGACCATGCCTGCGAATGCAGATGTGGCTGAACGGACCATCCTACCTCCTGTTTACCAGTTCAGATTCGATAAATATTTTGATGCCCCGGACCGGGAGTTCTTCTCCTATGTGGCTACCCATAAGAATATACTTGATTATGAGGCTATTAAGTGGTATAATGAATTCGCTTTCGAGCTCCGTAACCGGATCAGGACGGAAGAGGAAGTGCATTGGGAGGGAGTGGGTGTCTTAAAGAAGGACGAGGGGGGGCATGTGATTTTCGAAGGCATTGCCGACAAGGGACTTTTCCTGGCGCCGACGCCGGCTCTCCGGGTAAATCGTCAGAATGCGAAACATACATTGCTGGTGGGCGACCAGGAGCGCACCAATGTCGAGATGAATGAATGGCTGCATGATGAAAATGCCGGCAGGGGTAAGAAGAAATCCTGGTGGATCATTGCCCTTATCCTGGGCGTACTTACCCTGGCTGCCCTTGGCTGGCATTTCTACTCCAATGGCTGGTCTATTGGCAATCAGATTAAACTGTGACTGTGACCAAACCGGGCGAAGCCCGGGTATGAACAAGGCCGATGGGCTGTCGTTCACAACCCCTAAATTTATGGAACAAGAGACACTGATACATTATAATACCTGCCCTTTATGTCGTTCATCCAGGTTGGAGCGGGCGTTGGATGCGATCGATTATACCGTCTCGCATAAAACCTTTCAGATATGGGAATGCGGGAATTGCCGGCTGCGGTTCACCCAGGATGTGCCGGATGTGGCTTCGATCGGGCATTATTATCGTTCGGAGGATTATATCTCTCATACGGAGACCAAAGAGGGGTTGGTGAACAGTCTCTATCATCTTGTTCGTAAACAGACTTTGTCCGATAAGCGTCGGCTGATCCTTAGCGCCACGGGCCAGAAGCAGGGTAAGCTGCTGGATATCGGCGCGGGTACAGGGGCTTTTGCCGCTCATATGCAGCAGAATGGCTGGGAGGTGACGGGACTGGAGCCTGATGAGGCTGCGCGTCAGCGGGCTGTCGATCTGAACCGTATTCAATTGCTGCCGGTGGAAAATTTGTATTCTTTGCCGGCGGATAGTTATGATGCCATCACTTTATGGCATGTGCTGGAGCATGTGCATGATCTGCATGCCTATCTGCAACAACTGGCGAAACTTATCAAGCGGGGGGGACGTATCTTCATCGCTGTTCCCAACTATACTTCTTACGATGCCTCCGTTTACCAGGGCGCCTGGGCTGCTTATGATGTTCCCAGGCATCTCTATCATTTCTCTCCTACGTCTATTTCGAACCTTCTGGGTCAGCATGATCTTCAATTGCAGGTCACTCAACCGATGTGGTATGACAGCTTCTATATCAGCATGCTGAGCGAGAAATATAAGAAGGGGAAGAACAATACGCTGAAGGCTGTTTGCACGGGGCTGGTTTCTAATTTCAAAGCCTTTGTCGATAAGTCGAAGTGCAGCTCTCTCATCTATGTAATCAGCAAGTAGGGGGAAAGAAATATCAAAAAGTACAAAAAAAAGGCTTTTTTCTACATTCCCATAGCTTCACAACAACATTACCTTTATAAAATAGGTGTTAATTCATAAGTAATAACCGATGTTATGATGCCTGGCTGTGACAACAGCCGGAATTAAAAATTAAGCATAACATGGCAATGGGTATTCTATGCCTATTCCGCCCAGTTACTATTTCATCGTTAACGAGCTATTTATCGATTATTCGTTAGCGTTATATATTCTCTTATTCCATTTGCATGCTTCTTCTTCTCGCCCTATTCATTTGCTAAAAAAAATAAATTTTAGTGAGACGTCCTATTTCTTAAATGACAGGATAGGTCAGGACAGTCCTATAAAATATCATTTCTACATTGTGCTCAATTCGGCTGCTAACGAAGTTGGTTCTAATAAATTTAAAAAACTTAAACTGCTTGTCATGTTCAAATCTAAAATTGCATGTTTACTGCAAAGAGTAAAACTGCTTTTATTCTTTCTGTTTCTTCTAAGCGCTTCTCTTTCTTCATCTGCCCAGCAAAAAATCACGGTTAAAGGCACGGTTCTTTCAGAAAAGAATGTTCCGGCGGCAGGTGTATCTGTAAACGTAAAAGGCAGTTCTGCCGGGACGGTCACCGATGCAGAAGGAAAATTTACGTTGCAGGTCCCTAGAGGCGCTGTCCTTATTTTCTCATCTGTAGGGTACACAGAACAACAAGTACGCGCAAATGACGAAAACTCTCTCTCTATTCAATTGGTTTCAACTACTTCTACTTTGGGTGAAGTGGTGGTCGTAAGTTATGGTACGCAGAAAAAACGGGACATCACCGGCTCTATCAGCCAATTGAATGTTGCCGAAGTGAAGGACATGCCGGTTGCTGACATCGGTCAGAAGATACAGGGCAAGTTTGCCGGCGTACAGATCAACCAGACCACCGGTCAGCCGGGCGCTGACATCTCCATTCGTATCCGGGGAGCCGCTTCTATCAATGCCGGTAACAACCCCCTGATTGTGGTCGACGGATTTCCTACCGAAAGTGGTTTGCAGACGATCAGCCCTGATGAGATCGAATCGATCTCCGTGTTGAAAGATGCTTCCGCTGCTTCTCTGTATGGATCCCGGGCTGCGAGCGGTGTTATCCTGGTAACCACCAAACAGGCGAAAGCAGGTCAGAAAAATATTGAATTCAGCTCCTATGTCGGCGTACAGTCCGTATCCAAGAGAGGAAGACCGGATCTGATGAATGCACCCGAGTTCGCCGAATTCAAAAAAGAATATTATGAAGATGCCGCTACCTACGAAGGTTATACTGGCGGCGTACCGGTGCAATACCAGAATCCTTCGCAGTATGGCCCGAATTCCGGCACCAACTGGTTCGATGTACTGTTGCGCAAAGCTCCCACCCAGAATTATAACCTATCACTGGCCAGCGGCACCAAGGATCTGAAATCCGTCGTCAATCTCAATTACAACAAGCAGGACGGGGTCATGATCAATCAATATGCCAGCCGGTTCAATGTAAGAAGCAATAATATCTACACCGCTACCGACCGCTTGACGATCGGATTAAATGCAGGGTTGACTTACCGTCAAAGCAATATCACTCCTAATCTGGGCGGCGGCCGTAATATCATCCAGGTCGCCTATCTTACGGATCCAACGCTGAATTACAAAAACCCTGATGGCACTTACCCGATTGGTTTTGCGCCTCCCGGAATGTTTTCAACGCCTAACTACTACCAGGTGTTAAAGAAAACCGTTAACCCGGTCAATGATTTCACCCTGATCGGCAATGCTTTTGCGACCTATAAAATACTCGATGGATTGCAATTCAAGACCAGTATCAATGTCAATATGGACTATACGATCAACAGGGAATTTCAACCATCGACCATCTTAGGCGGGACCTCCCCGGCCGCCTCCGCTTCGGGCAGCTATTACACCAGTAATTTCATCTCCTGGCTGTCAGAAAATACCTTAACCTATAAAAAGACGATCGCCGAAAAACATAATATCGAGGCCTTTGTGGGATACACGTCTCAGAAGGTTCATAATGAGAACAGTAATATCACCGGCAGCCAATTCCCGGATGACAATATCCAGTGGCTGAATGTGGCTGCAACCCGGATTGGGAACGTGGGAATCAATAACGGTGTTAATGACTTCACGTTACTGTCCTATATCGGTCGTATCAACTATGATTTTGACAATAAGTATTTACTGTCTGTAGCTTTTAGAAGAGATGGGTCTTCTAAGTTCGGAAGCAATAATAAATACGGTAACTTCCCTTCCGTTTCTGCAGGATGGGTTGCTTCCGACGAGAATTTCCTGAAAGGCGTTAAAGACCTTAGCTTTTTGAAGCTTAGAGCCAGCTATGGTAAGGTAGGCAATAACAATATAGGAGACTATACCTACCTGGCCGGCGTTCAGCAAACAAACTATTCTTTTAACAACAGCCTTGCTTCGGGTAGCTCTCTGAATGGAATCGGAAACGCCAACCTGACCTGGGAAACCACCGCGGGTTATGATCTGGGTTTGGATCTCGCCCTCTTTGATAACCGTCTTTCCTTTACCTATGACTATTACTGGAAAAAGACAGACGGTTTGTTATATGGGATCAATATCCCCATACAATCGGGCTTTAGTACCGTGACTTCCAATATCGGTCGCTTCGATTTCTGGGGGAATGAATTCTCCGTGGAAAGTAAGAACATGGTTGGAAAATTCACCTGGAACACCAGCTTTAATATCTCCTTCGATCGCAACAAAGTCAGGCAACTGGGAACCAGCAACGCACCGATCGGCGGCTACCAGGACTATTGGGATGATAACCGCACAGCGGTGGGACACCCGATCGGTATGTTTTACGGATACATCAATACGGGCGTATACATGACCCAGCAGGAATTCGATACACAGCCTCATGATGCTACTGCCATGGTGGGAACGGCAAGATTTAAAGATGTAAGCGGTCCTAATGGAAAGCCCGATGGCATCATCGATGAGAATGACAGGACCTGGATCGGCAATCCCAACCCCAAATACACCTATGGCCTGACCAATACCTTTGGCTATAAGAACTTTGACATGAGTATCGTTATCGCCGGTTCCGTAGGCAATGATATCGCAGACGATGCTTTTCAATCCACCGAGAATCTCGATGGCGTATTTAACGTAAGAAGAGGAGTTGCCAAGAGATGGAGATCTTTAGCGAATCCCGGAGATGGCATCTACCCCAGGACAAGATCGGGAACCACCGCCGATTTCCGCAACTTCACCACCCGGCAGGTTTTCAGCGGCACTTATCTCGCTGTAAAGAACATCACGTTGGGATACACTTTGCCCGTACCGAAAAACCAGCTCTTTAAAGGAGCAAGGGTGTATTTCAGCACGCAGAATCCTTTTATGTTCTCCAAATATCCTGGCATGAACCCTGAAATAGGTCTGGATGGGTTGAATGGCCTGAATCTGGGAAGAGATTTTACGGCTTTCCCCATCGCAAGAGTATTCACCGCGGGACTAAACGTAAAATTTTAGTACACCTATTTTTAGACTCTCTTAATTTAATGATATGAAAAAGATACTATTCTATATAATTCTGGCGGCGGCAATCGGCTTAGGATCCTGTAAGAAAAGTTTTTTGGAGAAAACGCCTCCGACTTCTCTGAGCTCCGCTTCTTTCTACGAGGACCTGAACCAGTTTCAGCAAGCGCTGAACGCCTGTTACACGCCTTTACGCTCCGTGGTAAATGCCAGCATTTACCAGGATGAAATGCGCTCTGACAATACTTTTTTTACCATTTATTTTGCTAACCGGGGTTTGTCTTCCCAGGAGGGTTATCCTGAATTCATAGACGACGCTCTTTCTACGGCCGTACCCAATTCTCCCGGTGACCGGTGGACCGCCGATTATCAGGGCATTTCCAGGATCAATACCATCCTGGATCAGCTTCCCAAAGTAACATCGATCTCTCAGGGGGCCAGCGATTCCATTTCGGGAGAAGCTCTCTTCCTCCGGGCTCTTTACTACTATGACCTGGTGACGCATTATGGTGGCGCCCCCCTCCAGTTGACGGAGATCAACAGTGCTTCCGAGGCCTTCCAGCCCAGGAACACGGCGGATGAAGTGTTCAAGCAGATCATCACGGATCTGACCGCCGCCATCCCTAAACTGCCTGTTGTAACTGCCTTCCCCCAATCGGGCAGAGCCAGCAAAGGAGCCGCCAAAGTGTTGTTGGCTTATACTTATATGACGCAACCGACGAAGGATTACGCCAGCGCAGAAGCCCAGTTGACCGACGTTACCAAAATGAACTATGCACTCCTGCCGAATTATGCCGATGTTTTCGATCCGGCTAATAAGAACAACCAGGAATCGATCTTCGAAGTTCAGTACATGTCGGATCTTGTCAGCGGTCAGCAAAGCAATTTCGCCTGGCAGTTCGTACCCAAGGCGATCAACTCTGAATTTATTATGGGATATCATACCGGCTCCATGAATATCTTCAGCGGCTGGAATGTTCCGACCCAGGAAATGGTGTCTTCGTACGAAACAGGGGATAAGAGACTCGATGCCTCCGTGGCAGTAGTAGAAGGAACGATCAGCGGCGTGGAAGATTTCACCATGACCGCCCTCAAGAGTTCCGTTGGCTATACCCCCGCTTCCGGACAGACATTCCGCTATATGGTAAAGAAATATTTTCATCCGCCTTATACCATCGATTGGAATACGCCCGATGACTGGCCCATCTTCCGTTATTCCGGTGCGCTCCTGTTATTGGCTGAATGCCTGGTCGATGAGAACAAAGCTGGCGATGCATTGCCTTACCTGAACCAGGTGAGAGCAAGGGCCGGCCTGGCTCCGCTGGCATCCGCCACCGCAGATAATGTCGCCGATGAGACCCGCCATGAACTGGCTTTTGAAAACCATCGTTGGACTGACCTTATCCGTATAGGACAGGCCATCCCCAAATGTACGGCCAAAGGGGTGGCATTGAAGGCAATCTATGGCTGGTTATTACCCGCCACTTTCAACGTGACCCAGGAGAAGCTGATCTACCCGATCGCATCCAGGGAACTTCAGATCAATACCAAATTAACCCAGAATGCTGGCTATTAGGTGTCACGAACAAATGAAGAGTTCTTTGAATTTGAACATTTGATGCTTTGCAAAAGATGGGAGTCGGCCTCCCGGAATCGACGTGCAGGCGTTGGCTTCAAACTACTTCTAAGCTGCTGCGGTTAAGTAGCCGTGGTGGGGAGCGTTAGGAGAAAAGGCGCCATTAAAGGTGTCAGGTGAGCTGTAAGAAGACGAACGCAAGTAAACCTCCGATGAGGTGTCGAAAGGGTTAGACGATGTCGAAACCGGGTACAATAGCGACCTGGGATAAGCAAGAGAATTACCTGATTATGCTCTTGCGGCATCCGGCATACAGGAGGCGTGATCTTACAGCAGGCTTTTGCAAGGAACGTGAGAAGCCGTCGTCACGATGCTAAAGGAAAATCTACAAGCCGGTGAACCGGCAAGAGAGAAAGTACGGAAGCGTGGCACGGTGGCAGAACAACCCGTATTAGCGGAGAAACTCTTGTAATGAGAGCGGAGCGAAGGGGTTGTATTATCCAGTTTTTAGTCATCCAAGAAAACTGAAGGCGACTTCAGGAGGTACAAAGATGAGCGAAACAAAACCATTTAGGATTGAAAAGCGATCGGTAATGGAAGCCTACGGACGAGTAGCCGCTAATAAAGGGGCAGGAGGCGTAGATGGGATGAGTTTGGTCGAGTTCGAAGAGGACTGGCAGAACCGTCTGTATCGGCTGTGGAACCGTATGAGTTCCGGGAGCTATATGCCTCCTCCTGTCAAGTTAGTGGAGATAGAAAAGAAAGGTGGTGGTATTAGGCCGTTAGGCATACCAACCGTTACTGATCGTATTGCCCAGACTGTGGTGGTTGGCTTATTAGAGAAGGAATTAGAACCAGTTTTTCATGAAGATTCTTTTGGATATCGACCGGGTAAATCACCGATCCAGGCACTGGAGAAAACAAGAGTTCGGTGCTGGAAGTATGATTGGGTGGTAGACCTTGATATTCGCAGTTTCTTCGATAATCTGTCGCATGATCTGCTGATGAAAGCGGTGAGGAAGCACATGAACTGCAAGTGGGCGCTATTGTATATCGAAAGATGGCTGGTAGCACCCTTGCAGAAGGAAGACGGGACGATAGTGGCCAGGACAAAAGGGGTTCCGCAGGGATCTGTTGTCGGGCCTGTGCTGTCAAACCTCTATCTACACTATGCAATGGACGAATGGCTGAGTAGGAAGTATCCGAACTGTCCATTCGAGCGATTTGCGGATGATAGTGTAATCCACTGTCGGACGGAAGCAGAAGCGATTCAGGTGAAGGAAACACTGGAAGCAAGGCTTAGAGAATGCGGACTGGAACTGCACGCGGAGAAAACAAAGATTGTCTACTGTAAAGACAGCAATCGCAGAGGGGATTACCCCAACGTACAGTTTGACTTTCTAGGATACTCGTTCAAACCAAGGATGGCCCAGAACAGTATCCGGAAGGTGTGGTTCACGAACTGTTTACCAGCGGTCAGCGACAAATCGATGAAGTCGATGCGAGAGAAGATGAAGCGATGGACAACGCTCAAAACGGCTGGATGTGAGATTGAGGATATTGCCAGAGAAATCAATCCGGTGGTCAGGGGGTGGATCAACTACTACGGTAAATTTTACATATCAAAACTGAGAAACTTTATGCAAGCAATCAATTACAGAATTGTAAAATGGGTAAGGAGTAAATACCTAAAGGTCCGGGTGAGCGAACTCAAAG
>Ga0179596_10000174_pt1 | contig 40920 bp, 72 predicted proteins | sample CZODoug1_1_08_16_FD_155494 | JGI IMG/M metagenome (GOLD analysis project Ga0179596, IMG submission 155494) | Vadose zone soil fungal communities from Angelo Coast Range Reserve, California, USA - CZODoug1_1_08_16fungal (Illumina Assembly) | ecosystem: Environmental > Terrestrial > Soil > Vadose... | reverse complement strand
GGGGTCAAGGTCGTGGGCGTGGTCATGGGCGGGGTCGAGGTTGGGAGCGGAGTCGTGGGCGGGGTCGAGGTCGTGGGCGGGGTCGTGGTCGTGGTCACGGTCGAGGGTAAGAATCTGAACGTTGCGGGTGTCCCACGTGAGTCGTGGGCATCCCGGAGCGCTCATGCTCCAGCAGGAGGGTAGCACCAATGGATACCAAGAAGCCAATCGTTCCGGTCGAGCTCGATGCCGAGGAATTGGCCTACGCGAATTGCCTGAAGCGCAAGCTGGCCGAAAACGCCGAGACGGGCAAATCGTCATTCCGCGACTTCGATACCGGCTGCGGACACACCATTCGGGTCCACCAAGACGGCCGGGTGGAGCACAGATAAGCGACTTGCCTCTGCGCAGGAATGACTCGTCTTGCGCAGGGTCGGGCTCGCCTTACCTAGCCAAAGGCCCGGAGAGGGTACCACAATGAAAGACTTGTCGATTCCCATGCCCGAGATCACCAATCCGATTTTCAACGAGCAGCAGGAATCCTTCGAGCGCTCTTCCGAAGAGCGGTTGCCTCGGCGGAAGCGAGCTCGCTTGCCCGAAGAGGGCAGGCGGTTCGAAGATCCCTGCCAGGGTTGGGGAACTATCTTCGATGATGGAAGGATCGAGTGGGACTAATCCGCTGCTTACTGCCTAGGCTACACCGAGAAGAGGGTACCGGATGTCAACACCGAGGAAGAGGAAACTGTCGTCCGAATCGGACTCCACTGAGATTCGCTTCTCTCTCCTCGATCTGCCCGACGATCACGAGCTTCTGATCAATCGGCTGGTCGAGGAGCGGCGAAAGGGCGAGGAGACCATGCGGTTGGTTCGATTCGATCGGCTGGCCTTGGCCGAAAAAGAACGGCTGGCCAAATTGAAAGAGTCGCTGGAAAAGCTGATCGATGATTCAAAGTTCGCCGCCTTGAGCAAAATAGAGGGACTATGAAATCACAATTCCAAGAAGCGGAAGTGGAGACGATCGTCCAATCGGATGAGGATACCGCGACCGACACTGGCACCAAGAAGAAGCGCAAGCCAGCCCGGCGCTGGACCAAGAAAGAACCGATGGTTTGCTCCATATGCGGGGAAGAGGACTGCTATCTCGCACCCCGTATCCCACGAAGTCAGTACATCTAAACATCATTCTGCACACTGGCTGCATCTTTGTAGCCAGTCTGGAGCATGATGCTCCGGAGGAGGGTACTCAAAATGTTCCACCCCAAAGAACTGGCCGAGGCCACCCTGCGGAATATGTTCGGGTCAACCCCCGAACGGCGCAATGAGGCCAGAGCGAAATTCGGCAAGTTGGTCGAATGGCATCAGCAGCTGGTTCCCTCGTTCAGCGAGGCAGTCAGAGCATCCAGTTTCCTGTTCAAGTTCAAGCCCTGCCCACATCAGGAGAGCGCCGACCGGCGTACTTGCCTAATCTGCATGATCGTCTGGCTGGACGAGACCTTGGCCGGACTCGAAGCCATGCGGGCAAATCCGATGGTCATCGGAGTTTTCCGGGACCGGCCGGAACCCAAAGACGACGACACATTCCCGCTAGATATGCCTGCGGAAATCCGCAACCTACTGACGATGCTCAAGGGCTTACCCGGCGTGAATGTGCAGGCAGTCAGAATCAGCAAGAAACCAGAGGGAGGAGTGCCCGAAAGTCCGATCAAGCCCAAGGACTATCCCAACTAGTGGACAACGCTCAAAGCCCGTGATATAAACAGCACCTTGCCACCCTGCGCCACTCTCAAGAGGCGCATGGTGGAGGGTGTTACCTCCGAGGAGGATAACGATGTACCAGAAATTGCTCAAGAAGTTGCAGGCTCTGCCTAAAACCGAGCACAAGCTTACCTCTGGCTTCTATGTAGACGACGGAGGCAAGTGCGGCTGCGTTTTGGGAAAACCACTGTCGCAGGCTCTCCGGAAAAAGCTGGCCCCTCTCGCTCTGAACGATGTGGGATACGAGGTTTTCTCCCTGAAAGATGCTCTATTTGGCTGGCCATCTATCCAGAGGACTGTCCAACAGACCTGGCAGCGGTTGGGGCTCTCTCCTAGAGAACTCCACCAGGCTCAAGAACAAAACGACAAGCTCCTGCGCAGGTCCAATGCGCCGGAGGCGAAGAAGAAGCGCTATCGGCTGATGGTCAAGTGGCTCAAGGCCCAGATCGCCGAGGCGGCGAGACTTGACAAGCGGGATAAGGTCGAAGTAAAAGAACAATAGATGGCCAGAGTCAAGATCAATGTCGCTGGGCCGCAGCCAAGATCGAAAGGGGCCACCACCGAGGTTCGGGAGATAGAGATAGAAACCGGCGAGACCGAAACCAGCCAGATCGTCCTCAGCGAGGTAGCGGAATTGACGCATAACGTCTTGCTTTGTTTACAGGCGATCCGGGAGGATGCTCAGGCCTTAGAGGGTAGATTGATCGCAGAGTATCAGCCAATCATCGAGCGAATCATCGCGGCGGCTGAGCTGGGGATCCGGATGCTCACCGGACAGAGGGAGCCACAATGACGAAAGGACAGAAGACTCAATGGCAGCCTCACTCCAAGATTGACGAGACCACTACACCCGGCGGCGAGAGCGTTTGGGATCGCACCTCGTTTACTGACGCAATGGATGCAGCTGGCGAACCGCTTGTATACACCGAAAGAATGCGCACCCCGTTCAAGAAACTCGCTCGGGAGCGATGCGCTTGCGGCCGGGTCAGGCTCCCAATCGCGCAGTGGGGGCAACTGGCCGATGCCATGCGGGAACGAAATGAACCGCTCCATCATCGGCCTGAGCGACTGGGTGGCTGTGGAGATAAGCCCTGGGAACCGGGCGTCGCTTCAGTTGGAAAGCCAGTCAAGCCGGAGAAGTTTACCCTCCGGCAAGCGATCGCCCGAAAGTCATACAATGACGAGTTGAAGCGGGCAGTGCAGATCACCCATTTCGTTGGGGATAACTATCCCGGTGGACACCAAGAGTTAGGGGGAAGCTCACACGCGCCAAGCGCAGCAGTGGACGCACTGCTAGCGGAGGAGCTCCACGAGCACCGGCTACTTAAGCCGGAGGTTGCCGGGGTAGTGACCGGCCCCCCTATTTCAATTTCCCCGGTCCCGATTTCGGGTAACCAGAATTCCGCGCCAGCCGAAGCTGGTGCCCCTGCGCCAGACGCGGAGGGAGCGTCTGGGGGAGAGGCCCCCAGACCGCCGGGGAAGATGTCTCGGCAGGAGAGTGCCCAACTGGCAGCAACTGCCCGATGGGTGAAATGGTATAATGAGAAGGAAAAGAAAGAAAAGGAGGTGAAAAGGAGAATGGATCAGAACATCGTAACTACTCAGCACATCGCAGAAGAAGCGAAACGGTCCAACACCAGTGTCTTGGCGCATGCCAAGCTACTGGAAATCAAGCCCACCGGCAAGATTCAAGTAGGCAAAGGCCGGCGCCTGACCTGGAACCGAGAGGACGCCCAGAGAATCATCGCCAGTCTGGCTAAGGCGATCATCAAAAACGCGAATCGGAAGTATCTCGCTAAGAGCTACCGACCGCGCAAGCGGCAGTCCGTAGAACCGACGGCAAACTTGGTCAACGCACTTCAGCAGAAGCCGGAGCAGAAAGAGCAGGCCCCGATCGGCAAGTGGCTTAAACTGCAAATGGAACAGGCCGGAATTACCTACTGTCTGTACCAGAAGGATAACGGAATCATCATTCGGCGCCAAGTGGTGACCGAAGAAGAGGAGAAGTATGAGTAGCAAACAAAGTCAACAGCAAGCCTTGGCCGTGATTCGCTCGTATCACATAAAGGCCACTAAGGTCCAAGATGCAGAGCGGGAGATTTATCTAGACGTTACCCAGCGCTTCATTCACGGAGCTTCGGTCACTCCGGACCAGTGCCCACTCGCGCGAACCTGCAAAACGGAGATGGAACTGGATGGAGCGCTGATCTCCCGAGGAGTCTGCTACACCATCCGCAATGGACTGGCTGAGCGCTACGTTCCAGCCGGGATCACCCGAGACATGCTCCGCCAATTCGACAAGACCGGCAAGTTTATTCCTGGCATCTACCGACTGAGCGTTCCCCCACCCTCCCAGACCCTCGGAGCACGGAGCAAGCGAAAGCAGCCTATTTCTCGAAGCAAAGGAAATCACCCCCCTAAGCCGCGAACTTACTTGGTCCCTGGAGAGCGGATTCGGCTGGGACATAAGGCTAAGGCCGCTGTTGCACAATAAACCAGCCCGGATGGTCGAGGTCAGAGACGAAGAGCAAACGGCCGCCGAACAGGCAGTCGATCACCCAGATTGCCTCCGCTTCGTCCGGAAAGGGCTTACGCTTCCTGCCCATGTACGAGAAGATGGCAGTGGTGCGGCAGCGAGGGATGGTGTCAGCGAAGAAGGGCCGGCTATCCGGATGGAAACGGTCACTCGACATGGAGGAAGAATTTAGCATGGAAAACGAGAAGAAGGCACTCAACAATGATCCAGATGCCGGGCTGAACATGACGCCCGAGGAATGGGCCGAGGCGTTGGCTGAGGATCCATCGTGCATCAAGACTTACTTGACCGCCGCCTACGCGCGAGGGCTGTGCGCTCGCGCTTCCTCCGGATTTGACCTGGTGAAGCTGCTAAGAGAGGTGCGAGATCATCTTATCGGCAGGGCGCAGTGTGACGATTCTTGCGAGACGCTGCTTAGTGTCGACGCCGCTCTCGCCGCCCTGGACCTTTCCGGGAAACAAGAGGAGGCAAAATGACTACTTTCGAGGAGTTGGTAGCGGAGCGGCTCGGCCGCGAGGCGCGCATTCAACGGGTAATCAAACTAAACGCAGTCTGCGCCTACCGGGTGGAATTCAAGGACGATGATGGCGCCGATCCGCTGCTGATTTCATGGGATGACCTGCAAGGAGCCGGTATTCCAGATGCGGATCTAGCAAGCTTGATGGCCACCCGCGAATGCGATAACTGCGGTCAGCAGAAGCCAATCGAGGAGATGCAGACCGTCTTTCTGCCAGGTACCGGGGAAACGTATCAGTGTGAGCAGTGTCGAGGAATTACTCCTCGTCCAGATCGGGAGAGGGAGGAGTAGGCTGCCTCCGTAGCCGCTCTCTCTCCAAGATACTCCGCCACAGCTCCGGAGCCTTGGAGATCAGCATGTGCAGGTACACTACATAATTCCGCTTTCCCTGTCGATCTAACACCATCCGCTTGCGCTTCAGCAGGCCCCGGAGTCGGGCAGTAGGAAGCCCGCTCATCTCGGAGAGCTCGGAGATGGTGTACTGCGACTGCAGTTGAGCTTGGTCTCTATGCCGTTGGCGGATGGAGCGTCTAATCATCTAACGCACCGCAGCAAAATACTCCAGTGCCTTCCCATACAGACGTTCGGCCTGATCCCGGAGTTGCCGCAGAAGCCGCTTGTCGGCCTTGCTGAGCGATTTCCGGGTGGCCCTGGCCGCCAACATGGCCAGCCAGTCCAGAAGCGTCAGCGGAGCTCCTGCGGCCTCGTAGGAGGCCTTGGCAACGGGGAGGTGGGCGTACAAGACTCCCCGAGGCCCGATCCCCCGCAGCCGGTGCTCGTCGCGGTGGGCGAGGACCAGTATAGTCAGGGGATCGTCTGGCACCTGCATCAGCCTCCGTTCAATCATTCTGGCCCGACGGATGGCCCGGAGCTGTTTGGGCCGTAGGGCTACTCCGTCGGGACCAACTACCTGAAGACCGCTTTCCAGGGCGCGCTCTATGGCTCCCTGGTTACTGCGTAGGCCAGCCTGCTCCGCCCGAGATTCCACAAAATACCACTCCAAATCGGCAGAGGCTTGCCGGTCGAAACCGTCAGGTAGCGGGAGTGGAAGCCCCATTTCGCTTGGCTCCCTTCCGTGGCTTCCAGGTTTTCTCCTTGATTCCTTCCCGACGTGCCTTGTAGTAGTGATACCGGCAGAGTTTCCGGGAAAGAATAGGCTCTCCATCTCCCTCGCTGCAAAGTGTGTTCTGCTCTCCAGGGGTTGACTTGAGGCCCCGTTTGTGGACGATCCCGCCCTCAGGAGTTCCCTCGACCCTGTGCCTGGATAGGACTGCCTCAATCGCTGCCGCCAACCCGGTCAACATCCTTACGCTTCTCTCGATCTCGTTCATTTTGTCCTCAGTAAAACGCTAATCTCCACTCGGGGAGAGGCAGCATCGACAAAGCGCCGATAGCGAACTTCGTCAACCTGCCGATCGTTCTTGTACAGGCAGCCCTCCATCGCGTCAAGTACCAGTTTCAACGGGCCATCTGAATCCGGACGGTTGTCTCTGAAATAGAAGTCTACCCCAACAAAATAACGCCGATCGAGAGGCCAACCCTTCGGTCTCGCCAGCGTCGCCTTCAAGGAAACCATCTCCTTGAAGGACTTCGCCGCCGCCGACAAGTACATCCGAGCGAAGTTTCCGATCTTGGCCTTGGTTAGCCTATAGGCCATGTTGGTGGAGATGGGGGTGGCCTGAACGGTGAAGGCGACCCGGGCGGGTTCGGAAGTGAGTGAAATCATGGTGTCTCTCATTTACGATACTCGAATCTCGCTGGCGCTCCCACCAGCTTAGTCGCTGCCCGTTTCCAAGCGGGCTTGGTCCTTTCGTGATAGCGACAGAAGCCGTCGTCAAATTCCGCAGGAAAGTCACAACGATGCGCGCAGTCCGAGCACCCATGATGACGGGGGGCACTGCACCTTATGGCCGGATCATATCTCTTCATGGAAAGCAGCCTTTCTCAGAGGATGACGCGGAAGGACTTGACGGCGTCGATCGGAGATCGGGTATAATGAAGATGCTGCAAGCGAGCCACAAGTGGCGAACTTGCCGGATACGTTACCAAGGTAGAGTACTTGGGCCGTTGGTCGCATTGGCCAGAAGACCGGCCACGAAATCGCTCTGCCTTGCTCATCACGATCTAGGGGTACTGCTTTCATCTTCTGCTCTCTTCGTCCTTTCTTGCCAAGCCTCTTCTTCTTGGTCCCGTTATGCTATATACCCCCTCCTTAGACCACTTCCAAGACTTTAGTCTCGATTCCGTTCTGGTTCATGACTTTTACCATCCGGGTACATTCCTTAGCGCAGCGCTCCAGGGCCTTCTTCTGGCTGTCGTAGCCCCCATCATCGAGGAACTTCTCATCCACCACTTCTCCATTGGGGTTGAACACCTTGCAGACGACGTACCACTTGTTGCTGCTCTTGCGCTTGCCTACCCCCATTTCGTAGGTGAAGCCTTCAAGGTTCTCCCACTTGTTCATGTTCTTCTCCTTGTCAGTTAAGAGAGCGCGGACCAGAGTCTTTGATGGCTTGATCAAACTCATCCCAGCGCTCTGATTCCCATGATCTGCCTGGATGCTTTTCCATCTCGTGGAGGAAGATCCGGCAGGTGGCTCGGAGTCGCAGGTAGCGCCGCTTCCAGGTCAACATAGCTGACCAGAAGTGGATTAGAGTCAATGCAAAAGCTAGCCAGAGGGACGCCACCATCAGCCAGATCATCTTCTGCACCTCTCGCAGTAGAACAGCATAGAGCGTCCGGCGGCAACCAGATAAACTCTGTACTTTTCGTGTAAGACCCAGCACTTCACTCTCCGGAACAGGCGCATCTTGACAGCCTCCTTGGCTTCATGTATAACACCCCTACGGTGTGCTTGATCAGAGAGAAAAGGTCAAGTGGATAGGAGGGTAGGTGAACCGATCAGAGCAGATCAACGAGCTCGCTGCCGCCTTGGCCAAGGCCCAGGCCAAGATCAAGGTAGCTCCCAAGGCCAGTGTGGCCAACGTGGCTTCCCAGCGAACCGGCAAGACCTATCAGTACCACTATTCTACCTTGGCCGATGTCTGGGAGGTTTGCCGGGTGCCCCTCTCCGACAATGGTCTGGCGATCGTGCAGACGGTGATCGCCGAGGGCAATCGGGTAACCATTTTCACTTTGCTCGCTCATGCCAGTGGGCAGTGGATCGAGGAGGGCTTGACCCTCACTGCAGCAGAGATCACTCCCCAGGCCATCGGCAGTGCCATCACCTACGGTCGCCGCTATGCGCTGGGAGCGATGGTCGGAGTTGTCTCGGACGAAGATGACGACGGTGAAGCGGCTTCGTTCCGCCGCCGGAATGGCAATAGCAAGTTGGAGGCTGCGGCTGGCGCGCGGACCAGCGCTAGCGAGATTCCTTGGGGACGTACCCGGGACTCGGTAGTGAGTACGGCCGGAAGCGAGGTACCTCGTGAATCCGGCCAGCCTCCTCTTGACTTCTCGGCGGGGGATGGAGGTGAGGGTTCCGTACCCTCCTCCCTCCCTCCGGTGCCTCCGCCGGGAAGGTTTGATCAGATCGGTTTCCTAGAAAGGGCCAAGGCTGCGCAGACCTATCAGGAGCAGCTGAAACTAACTAGGGAATTATATCTGGCAGTCGGCAAACAGCAGCTGACGATGACCGAGGCGGAGCAGCTGCGCCGCAAGGTCCAGGAGAAGAGAGAATAAGATGAATGCGACCGTTAAGAAGGGATGGCTGCTGGACAGGCTGGCCACTAATCGCACTGCCCATCGGGGGCTTTTTGAGAAAGCTCTAGATGGCTTCTATAAGACAACTCTCCGGCGCTTCGAAAAGAACATTGAGTTAATCCGGAAGAATAAGATGCCCGAGACCTCTTTTCTCATTGCCATCCCACAAGACAAGACCGAGGAATATGATCGGGCCATTGAGATGGTGAAGGCCAACATCGAGGAGAACATCGAGTTGTCCGAGGCAGATTATATCCACTTGGTGTTGGATAAGTGGGCTTGGAGCCAGGCGGTGAATTACACGAATTCTACTTACGCATCTGGCAGCACTCCGGAGGCATAGTTTATGACCAAGCAGATCGAAGTGGACATTACGATTAAGGTGCTTTGCGATACCCGCGCCCTGCTGGAACAAGGCTGGTGCCAAGGTGCCGCACGGCGATTATGCTCCGATGGCAGTATGGCTTATTGTGTGGGCGGAGCATTACACGTCGCTTTGGGTGGCTACGATAGCAAATCCAAGCTAGACTATGTGCGAATTAGCAATATAGTTGCCAGAGCGGCATTACCGTTCGGAACCATCCATGATATACCCGGATGGAATGACGATCCTGGGCGCACCAAAAAAGAGGTACTGGCGGTGATGGATAAGGCCATCGCGCTCAGTCTTGGCTTGCCGGAATCGGATCCGGCCGCATAAGGGAGGATGAAATGAAACTGACGGGAACCAAGATCCGCGAGGCGATTTCCATCTGGACTGTCCGTAAGGAGGCGGCTGAGAAGACCTTCAAGGATTCCCTGATGGCCTTCTCCGACGAGCAGAAGAATCCTGCTCGGGAAGCTACCGCCTTGCAGGTGGCCGAGCTCTCTATTGCCCATTTGCAGGCCCTACAGTCATTATACAATACTCGGGTATTGGCAGAGGCGCTCTCGGAGAGCCGGACTTTAGGCTTCTGGGTGAAGGCCTTGGGGGTCTACGAACGGGAAACGGCTTTGTGGAAGGGCGCCCTGAGCGCCGGAGAGAGGCAAAGGACGTGGGGTGGAGAGCCATCCGGCGTCCGGAAAAAGGACGAGGAGTGGCCGCATCCGACCATGAAGCCGGCTGACATCGCCAAAGAGGCTACCGCGGCGATGCGGCGGGCTACCGAGATCCGCTCGGCGATCGCCAGAGCCAACCAAAAGGAAATCGAACTTGATGTGGAGGCGAGCTACTTCGAATAGGGAAGAGATGGGAATTGAAACCAGTTTGGGGCTCGCCCGGGTTGATAGACCGGGTAAGTCCCCGCAGAGGGAGAAAGGGTAACCAACGCCGGTGAGCCGGCTCCGGGTGAAATATTCCCAACCGGCCGTAGGAGCGAGGAGAGTATGCCTGTTTTGCGACTGTCATTAACGGCGACTGCAAGGCTTTTCTCCAACCCTATGGCACCTTCGGAGCTTATTCCTTACCCCTTTCCCTTTGCGTCATCTTGCGGGAGGAACGGTTTCCAGCCAGGCCTCATAAGCCAGGCCCTAGTGGTTCAACTCCACTTCCCGCGACCAGGGCCAAGGCTGCGCAGACCTATCAGGAGCAGCGGCCCTGGGCCGAAGCACAGTGCAGCAGGCCGGCTAAGTAGCCCACCGGGCGCGGCCCGTGCTTGGTGGGAGTTTTCCTGGAAGGCAGGAGGGTAGTAACGATGGTCCCACGCGATAAAGGAGTATTACCCTCTGCGTCTCACTTGGATCGAGTAAAGCATTGTCCGGCCAGCCATGCCTTGCCTTGGACGCGGCGGGTTACGGCGGCCTCGGAGAGAGGAGATATCGTTCATGCGTATGTTCTACGTAACGCCCGGCAGGAGCCGTTTAAGGCGCCGGAAGAGCATCGTGTATACTTGGATTCGATTGATCTGGAAGCTATTCCCGAAGGCGAATACGAAGCTGGTCTCGCCTATAACGTCAAAACCGGACTAGCCAGACGGGTGGTCAGCCAACTGGCAGCAGACGAAATCGCCGGATCTCCGGATATCATGGGCCTTCGGACTATCGATGGAGTACGTTATGCTTACGTGGGAGATTTGAAGACAGGCTTGGGGCATCATGTTCCCCCGGTAGCCGACTGCCTACAGGTCCGCTTCTACGCTTTGGCCGCTGCTCGGATAATGGAGACCGATCGGGCGATCGCAGAGGTGATTCGGATCGGCGAGACCGGCAGGGTGACCACGGAATCGGTCGTTCTGGATAACTGGCATCTGGATGCCATTGCCTTGGAGCTCGCCGACATCGTTCGGGCGGTGGAGAAGGCGGTAGCAGTGGTTTCTGGAGGTGGCTCCCCCCTTGTTGCCACCGGACTCCACTGTAAGTTTTGTCCGGCCTTCTCTGCCTGCCCGGAGCAGCGTACTCTGGCGGTCCTGATGGGCCAGAATGGCCAGGCCCTGGAGAAGGAGATTATGACCTTCCTTACCCCGAAGACGGCCAAGGCTGCTTACTTGCGGACCGTTCAGGTATTGGAGATCGCTAACCGGGTGAAGAACGCCGTCTATGGCTTTGCCCGGGAGAACCCCATCGACCTGGGCGATGGCTTGATCTTGGGGCCAATGACCGTTAAGCGCCAAGCCCTCGACGGAGAAGTGACCCACAAGTTCTTGACTGAATTGTACGGGAGGGATGGCGCCGATTCCGCCGTGGAAATGAAGGCTACCCAGACTGGAATTCGGAGAATGTTAAAAAGCTGTGGAAAACCCATCGCCGCCGGTTTGAGAGAAATCATGGGGGCTCTACGGAGCAAGGGGGGGATCACGGAGCGGCGCTATGAGAGGGTAGACGTTCATCGGATTCAGGCCAAAGAATTAGAGGAGCATGAGGAGTGAACAAAGGAGGAAACGTGTCTAAACTGACGGTATTGTCCGCAGCGGGAGACTTCTCCAAAGACTTCACCCCCGAGGCGTACACTGAGGCGGAGGAGACGTTCAAGGAGTTGGTCGGCTCGAAGGGCTATTTCGCCTACGATGTAGATGAGACCGGCCAAGCTAAAATCACCAGAGACTTCAATCCTAACGCCCAGGAGGTGGTACTTGTCCCCCGCATGGTGGGAGGGTAATCCTATCTACGCGGAGAATCTGGCGGAGGGGCGCGCTCTCCGCCTCCTCCGCAGGTTTCTCTCGGAGGAGCAGCGGGAGATGTTCGATATGAAGGCACGATTCTTTGTGCGAGGAAAGAGGCAAGTGTATCTGTTTGTGGCTGGGAACCATACGATTTATCGGGTAGCTCCCCCGGCGGAAACACAGATAAATACGTCCATTATGTTAATGGAGATGGCTCCGGTCACCCATTCGTTGTGCGTACAGACTGTCGAGCCAGATCCGAGAACGCTACTAGACTACTGCAGAGATCATGGATTTTTGTCGGATGAATGGCTTAGCCTCACTCCCGAACAATTGGCTACTCCTGTATCCTATAGGAGAGTGCCAATTCATGATGAGCTCTTGGCTAATAAACTACTTCTGGAGAATGACGAGGAGCAATTCCATCAAATCGCCATAATTACGGGAATGCAGACATATCGCCCGATCCGTAACCCCTATCCACTCCAATGATGCGCAAGATATTCACCGGCTGGGCAATCTGGGAGAAGGCATTGTTCGTGATGGGTGGATATTGTGCTATCGTCACGATGACTTACCATTTGATACGCACGGTACAAACAGATAAAACTCCGCCCCACATCAGCAGGCCGATTCTCATTGCCCCGCCACCATCACCGCCACTTCCGGAGTGTTGTCTGCCCTTGGAGCAAATGTGGGTAGGCCCCGGTACAAATAACGAGTATCTTCGCAAGATCTGGGGAAATACTATTGCGCATACGCTCTTAGCGCATGAGCGTAAGATCGAGGAGCTGGAGATTCGACTCGGTGCGTTAGAGACCAAGCAAGCGTCTGGCCAATCCCAGCGCCTTCGGCAGCCAGGTGCCACGAGTCAGGACCAGCCAAACACCCACGCCCGCCACTAAGAGGCCCAGGACCCCAAATCCGAGACTCGGCCGGGAGGATGACTCGGAGGTCGCCTTCCCGGCCAGCGTTGCTGTGGACGAGGCTGCGGCGCTGGAATCGGCCTTCTTGGAGGTCTCGGTGGTCACTTGGCCACGTTCGGTCACAACCGTAGTACGCTTGACGAGATGCGCGGGCACCTTAGTAACACGAGTTTTCACCGGCCCAGTGCTATCGCCCAGAGCGTTCGACTCCGCAAACTCCTCCAGGGGATTAAATTCCTCTATTGTAGTCGTGGTTTTAGAGGGCTCTTGGGTCCTGTGGACTTCCGTGTCACCCGAGAAGGTATGGGTATCCCAGGTTTGAGCCTTCTCGTCAACCTGGCTGGCCTCTTGTCGATGACTGGCGCAAGCGCAGAGGAGTAGTAGGATTGCCCACTTCATTTCGGCTCTCCGCTCCGCGAGCTCATCAGCCCGCCCAGACCCACCACTGAGGCCAAGGCCAGTCTACCCAGCCAGTCACGTAGGGTCCAATGGGAAGCTGCTTCCCATCCGGCTGCAGCCACCGTAACTGCCGCTCCGCCCAGCCAGAAAGTAGCCCCCCGCAGCCAGCGTCTGGCCCGATCGGCATCGAAGAGCGCTTCATGAACTAAGGTCTTAAGAAGTGGCCACATATTCTCTCCTAGGGAGTCGTGAAGTGAGCGCAGGCGTTGATGCCCGGATCGGTCGTTCCGCAAGCTGTCGCTACGCTCCAAGTCAGCGTTGTTGCGGCCGGTACCGCCGCTTTTGTTACTGTACAGGCATCAATTCGGCCAGCTGCTGCCGTGGCGCAGTTCGCTCCGGCCGTGCAGGTTAAATAAACATTCCCTGCTCCACAGGTCGTCCCATCGCTGCACAGTTTGGCGACAAAGGTCCCGGTGCCGGCTCCGGCGATGTCGTGAGTAATGGTCGAATCTGCCGTCAGCGTAGATGCATTGGTAGCTACACTTCTGGCAAATGCGGTAGCGCCAGCCAGGTTGGCGGCATTGTAAGCGCAGAAATCATGCTCGGATCCGGCGGAAGCTGGACCGCCATCACAGACCCATATGCCATTGATTCTTTGTGCAAACGCCCCAGTACCACCGCCCGCACAAGGATTCGCAATAGTGCAGTCGGAACAGTAGACGATCGTGCCATTGCCGGGAGTGCCAAGATTAGCTTGAAGTACCACGCCAAGCAGATACCTGCCGATTGAATCGACCGCTCCCACTTTCGTCGGCGAAGCACCTCCACTCCAGAATTGCACTCCTCCGGTTCCGGTGTTGGTTCCGCTGTTGAAAAGAATTCCGCCGCCAGCCTCCGCGTTGTAGAAAGAATTGCCCGATGCGAGCTGTTCCCTGATTAGACCGGTCTGATGCTGAAGGCTCCAGACATTCGCGTTGTCTACCCAGAAGCGCCATTGCGGACTCTCGGTCTTGTCTAAAAAGCTGATGAATCTGTCTTGATCTGCCGTCAGACCAGCGCCCACCCAGAGGTTAGAGGGTACATCCTGCTTGTTATGGATCTGGATCTTGGTTTGGCTGATCACCGGACTCAATACGGTAGCAAAACCGTTGTAGGTGCCGTTATCTGTAATCGGCAGGGTAATACCATTTGTAAATGTCAGATTACGAGTGGAGTTCGCGGTCGCGGTGGCAAGATTGGTAGAAGTCTCGGTTCGCAGCCCGTAAATCTGGGTGTCACGAGCATAATCGAAATTCATCACCGTGCCCCATTGTTCTACGTCGCCGCCAATCACGACATTGCCCACGGCCGGGTTGCCCACCGCCCCTGCGAAGTTGAGCGCGGTCCCGGTACCGTTATTCAGGCCAAGGTAATATCCACCGATCACCCAAGTCGAGTTAGCCGCCGCTCCCCAATAAATTGCGTTTAAACCATGTGACAACCACGGCTGATCAATCTTGCAGCCCGTGAAATTGGTGAAGCCTTCAAGGTCGATGAGCTTCTGCGTATTCGCCGTGGCCAACCCGATCACCCGAGGGCGAGTCAGATTGCATTCTCCGGCGCGGTTAAGCTGTAGGCCAATAGCGGCGGAACCAGCCGTATTGATATTGATCGTTACATCCTGTATAGTAAAGCCGTTGGTATCTCCGGTCGAATCCCCAACCACTACGGCAACCCCTGAGCCAGTATAGTTGATAAATGTGCCGGTCTGCGTTTCTGCATTATAGCTGCCAAACGGAGCGGACCCAATCATGGCCACATTGTACGTGCCGACAGGCACAACGATCTGATTAGCGCCGATATTGATTTGAGCGGACGGCAATATGATTGTCAAGCCACTCTGGTTGATCGTTAAGTTGCTGGCGCACACTTGAGTACCAATGACGGATTCCGCGTGAATGATGCCGCCAGCCCCAACGGCGGCAATCGCGGTAGTTAATTGAGCGCAGAAATCAGATCCAGAAAAGTCCTTGACGCTTATGCTGTCCCTGAGCTTGCTCTCGATGGTACGCGAAGTAGCGCCAGTCCCGCTGGCGGCAAAGCGGCTCTGCTGACCAATATACCGATCGCTGCTGACCGCCACCACCCCGCCGGCCACGATTAGAGCAGCTACCAAACCGCCCAGAAGTGTTTCTCTGCGCATCAGGACATCTCCTCTGGGGCAAGGCCGATTCGCATCATCTGGGCCAGCCGCTGCGCCCTGGGGCCTACCTCTTTGGCCCACTGGCTCTGCAACATCTCGGTAGCGGCATCTCCGAAACTCCCCAACATGATCGAGGCTAAGGTCCGCTCGAAGGTCAGTAACTTGGTAATACCTAGGTTAAAAGCCATATTTGCTAGCACTCGCTGCCGGACATCATCCAGCCTGCGCCACCAAGGAAGTCGCTTATCTAATTCCCCGATCACCTCATCAATATCGTTGTTGAGCAAGTGGTAAGCCTCCTCCCGGGAGATACCCTTATCGGTGAGGTTACGGCCAATGCCGATGGTTATCTTACCAACGCTATCTGTGTAGGGCTTGAGACGGATACCCTCGTCACGGCTCAGTTCGCTGATCAAAAGCGGCACATTCATGCTGTACCTCTACGTGGCGTCGCATCTGGCCATCTCCCGTTGCTCGGCATCTTCGCAGCCCTGTTTACACATATCGCGCGGCCCTGGGTCATCAAGTTCGCCGCAGTGACTATAACAATCACAATGTGCCCTATGCGCTCGATCTCGACACATCTCATGAATCCCGGCGTCGGGCGGGACTGGCGGATCTTCGGACTGCGCTCCCATCATGAGAAGCAAACAAAACCACTTCATCGCTTTTCCTTGCGCCAGAAGCGCCAGGCAAACCAGATTACGAAGCCGATGTAAGCAGCCACTCCGCAGCCTAGGGCGATGAGGAGCAACTTCATGGCCTGCCCCGATGGAGCCAGGCCTCTACCGCAGCCAAAATGGCTCCGATGGCTCCTCCGATCCATCGGATGGCCCGGAGCCCACCTCGAATCTCGCTGATCGTGTCCTGGTTCTGTCGAATAAGCTCCCGATTTGCCTGGGCCATCTGCTCGTGCGTTTCCCGCCATTCGATCAATCGAGCAATGTCGCTGGCATGGAGTCCCAGCTTACCGTTGACTTCAGTCCGCATTTCTGTGATAGATTGTCGGATGAGGGTCAACTCGGCCAGCACCATGGCCATGACTGAGGGCTCGGCAGGCATTCTGTCTATGTTTCGAGGAGGAAAATCATGCGTGCATTAAGCGTATTGTTGCTGTGTGTTGCTTGTGGCGGATCACCCACCGGCAGTGTCCCACCGCCACCTCCACCTCCCCTAGATCCGGGATTTGGCGGAACATGGGTTGGACCGACTAGCGTTGTATTTGAGGGTAATCCACCATCCAGCTATATTGGGCGATTGGATATTTCCGTATCTCGCGATCGTGCTGTTGTTCTTGGCGTATGTCCCGACGGATCCGGTTCCGTCGTTGCTATCGGTACGGGCCAGCATGCTCAATGGGATGGCCAGTTGAGATGTCCACCGATTGCGTTTACGGCCTGTTCCGCTGTAGTCTTTACCTATTTCTCTGGCATTTTAATGCTCAACGGGAATACCCTTACGGCGCAGGGCCTGGGGAGCGCGAGCGGATGCGGCGTGATGCTTAAATTGACAACTACGTTGATAGCTGCACATTGAGGTATGATACTAAGTATTAAATACTCGGCAGGCGTATGTCCTGGCGGTGTTATCTACAACAGATCCGGTGCTCGAGTTGCATAGCCGCATGTTACATGTGTCGGTAGTGACAAAACAACGCGGAATCAAGAAATCCGAAGAAGTGCCGCCTGCGTCCGGTGCTGTCAAAAGACAATCAGATCCGGCGGTAGCACCGGTAAGGGTAAGGGTCTGGCTTACACATTGGGCAGCAATAACCGTCCCGGGCGTAATGCTCATGGTGCCCCGGAAGCTTGCGCTAATCGCCGTGCCGCTGGCGCCGATCTTCGCACCGGCATCTATGGTCATCGGAGCCGTAGCGCCGGTTGCCACACTCCAGATGGCACGGCTGTTCGCAAAATCGAAGAACAGCGCTGAGTTGTCGGTTTGTTTCACCAGCCCGAACTTGTCGGTCCCCTGGTCCTGAAGCATATACCGCGCCTGCTGCGTGGCGCTTGGGGAGCTAACCCACGCGCTTGCGCTGCCGCCGGTCACGGCCGTGACCGCGAATCCGGTCGTCTTCCACTCCGTACTCTTTACCTGGTTGACGGAAAATCCAAAGTCGTTGGTGCCGATCTTATACAGGCCCGAGCCCGCCGCCGATCCGAAATTGAGCCCCGGAGACGTGACGGTTCCGTCGAAGAGCTGCAGGCTAGCCAGCATGGCACCCTTGCCGGATCGGGAAAGAGAGTCAGTCATTTCCGTGGCCAGGTCGTTTAATGTGTTGTTCGCCCAAGCCGAAGAGATAGTGGTGGCAGTGACTACCGGATTGCCCGGGGTAAAAAGCGAGAATGTGCCAGCCGCATTCCGTGAAGCTATCGCCACGCCGGCCGCAGAGAAGAACGCCCCGGCCAAGAGGCCGAGGATGATCGATGGGAGATGTTTCATGGGTTTCCTATTGGACTTCTTGCCCAGCTCCGCGCAGTGCGCCTCGGAGCAAGGCCGGATCCGTCATGGCTCCGGCTTTCTTGAGAACTGCTCCCCCCACCGCCGGAGCAAATTTACGAACCCCCGCAGCGATCATTCCTTTCTTCCCCATCGAGGCGAGAATCACGTCGAGCAGATCCGGCTCTCGCATCGGCATACTACTCAGCTTTTCCCCTGCACTGGTCAGAGCTGCCGAGATCGGTCCTTTCGCTGCAAGCATGGCCTCTGGCAAGGCCGGTCCTACCGAGGCCAACTTAGGATTCATTCCTAGGTACGGATTACCCATTTGATACCTGAGTGGCCCCGGAACTGGACTGCCCATGGCTCCGGCGATCGGCAGAGCTCGCCCAAGAATCGGATGTTCTTGTCTGAACTGACCAAGACGCTGCTCCTGTTCAGCAGAACCAGGCTGCGCTCCCGGAAGGCCTGACAGAAAAGAGGAAATACCACTCGTCACATCTCCGGCATCTTTGTCGAGTAAACCACCGCCCGGGTTGCGACGTTGCTGTTCTTCTTTTGCGTCCCGCGAAAATTGCTGGTAGTTGCTGACAGCCCGCTGCAGCAGTCCCGGCGGTTTGGCTGGAGCTCGGGTCGCCTTGATGTGGGTAGCGATGGCTTGGGCAAGCTCAGTATCTCCGGCGGAATCAGCTTCTGCCAGGTCCTTCATCATCTCCTCTTCGGTCATTGCGGGAGTCCATACTTCTGACGTAGATCAGGTCTGGCCTTACCGGGAGGCTTGGGTACTTCTGCCGGCTTTCCGGACATTTCGCCTTCTAGCTCTCGCATTCCTGTTTCCAAGGCACCTACTCGATTTTGTGCGTCTTGACTAAGTACCTGCCGAATTCCGCGGAACTGGCCCACGGTAATGTCTGGGCTAAATCCTTCCTTGCCGATCTCATGCCGCTGGGAGTCAGTCAGCCGCTGTCCCATGGTGCCACCGCTGACAATCTTGGAATATTCATTACCAACGATCTGCATGGCCAGACCGAACTGAGCCTGAGCAGGACTGCCGGCCAGTTTATTCATCACCCAACGAACCGGAGCGTTGGCCAGCGGAATCCCGGTATCTTCGACCTTCTTGAGAATGCCCTCCGCTACGTCGGCATTGCGCTCAGCCGTATCCTGAAAAGCCTTGACGCTGCGATACTGCGTAGTCAGGACCCGATGGGCATCTACATTACTGGCATACTTTGCCTTATCCTTAGCAAAGTCGATATCCGGATAAAGCTCGGCAGCACGCTGACTCATTGCCTTGAAAATGAGGCCATGGGCGCCGGAGGTGAGCCCAGGGACCGCTGGAACTTGGCCAGTAATCTTCCACTGTTTTGTCAGAGAATCGAGAATGGTGTTGGGGAGTCCCGGAACCCTCTCTGGTTCGCCCCCTGCTCCGCCCTGCGGCGGGGATTGTGGAGCGGCGCCCGGCGCGGCGAGACGAGGGTCTTGCGGGTTTCCGTCCTGCATCGGAGTAGTCGTCGGGATTGCCGCTGCCCCTTGATTGGAGAGGTCTGGCGATAGGGCTCCGGTCGCTCCCGGAAGTGCCGAGGGGGCTCTCTGGGCCCCCCCCTTGGGCGCTAGCTTGGGAACCATGACCTTATTTCCCCAGATGTCAGTTCCGAGGCTTTGCCCACGTTCGGCTTGATCGATCCTCTCTTGGCTTTGTTCTAGTCTGCCTCCGCGATAGCCCATCAGACTGCGCATCATCTCCAATTGACGTTGGTAGTTCATCTCCTGTAGCCCAAACTGCGCTCCGCGCTGAAGGGCTGGAACCCCACTGGCAGCCCCGGCCATCATTAATTGCTGGGCAGCCCGCGGATCGGGCGGCCTGGCCATCCCGCCACCTTCCGTGCCCAAGGTCCCCCCGGAGCCGCCCTGCTGAGCCGTCTGCATCGCCTGCTGCCAGTCCTGAATAGCCTGCTGCTTCTTGGCAAGAAGGTCCCGCTCACTGCCCAGAGCCCCTCCGGCCAGCTTGGCGCCCACCATCTGCCGGAAAGCGTTGGAGAGGTGCTCGATCGGCGACGAGGCGACGTAGGTGCCGCCGACGTTCCGGCCTTGGGCCTCTTGCGGCTGTAGCATGCCCATACCGAGATGGAGCTGCGGCGCCAGCATGCGCAGCTGCTCTTCGGTCATCCCCGCCGCAGCGAGTCGTTGGAGTAGTTCGGGGTCCATAAATTATGATGCCCCCGCCGCCGGAGCCGCCTTCGGACCCAGCTTGGATCCGAGGATGCTGGCGCTCCCCAAGTTACCGCCGAGGCCAGTCAGGCCACCCATGGTAGAATTCTTGCCCTGCTGTTGAATTCCGTAATTCTGCAGGGCGCCTTGGTACTGCGCGATAGCTGCTGGCAGGAGCGGGTTCTGGGACTGTCCGGTCAGCCCAGCCAAGCCCTCCAAGGCTTGCTCTGGTGCCATTCGGGAGGTGATATCCATCTGCTGCTGGCGCTGGCCTTCCTGCCCGCCGCCGATTATGGAGCCGTAGCTGGCCTGCTGGTAAGCATTTGTACGGGCTCGATCAAAGTCACCGCGAGCTCGATCATAAGCCTCACCGCCAGGCGTTAGACCCTGGGCGGCCATTTGTGAGTTGAACTGCGACTCTCGCTGCTGCCACTGCGGATCAAGTTGGCTGGTCTCCCGGCCATAAATGGCTTGCTGAGCAGCATCTCGGGCCTGCTGCCCGGTGTCCAGTGGCTTCCCCCAAGCAGAAGCGATCTGGCCCTCCATCTCACCAACCCCTTGCTTCAACGGCCCAGTAAAACTGCTCGTCTGGGTCATCTGACCAAGCCCGTGCTGAGCCCGGAACTGAGCGAGCATCTGCGCCCGCATCGGCTCCGGCACGCCTTGGGAGTTCATCTGCTGCATGAAGCCAGCCTCGTCCGCGCCACCCGGTCCCGAAGGAGTCCACTGCGAAGTTACTCCGAACGGGTTGGTCTGGGTCGGGGTAGCCGCTTGGGTAAAATTGGGAGCGCTCGGTGCATTACCGCCCTTGCCACCACCCGGCATGCCGCCCATTATTTCCTCAACCAGCGGCAGTCTTCCCGCCGCATCTCTAAGAGAATCAAGTCAATACCCACCATCCAGGCATCTCGTAGTCTGGCCAGTTCCCGAAAGCCTAGGTGCAGATCCAGCGCCAAGGCTCGGGGATTGGTAGAAAGCACCGAGCCGAAAATCACTCCACGTCCGAAGCTGACAAATGGGATCTCAAAGGCCTTGTGAATCAGTCTACGGATAGCGATTGGCTCCTCGATAGCTACGTGCATGGCGCAAGAGTTAGGTGTCCAAGCATCGTAGCCGACCATCCCCAAGATCCGATCTCCACTCACCGCTTCCAGTGCTCGAAATACATTGCTAATCACCAAGTTGGCTTTCTGGGCGATCCAAGGATAGTGCTCTGGTGAAGCTGCTCGGACTTCAATCACATCAAGCCGCCGCTCTCTATTGATAAGTCGAAACCAACCAGAATGGTTCGGGCTACCGCCTGAAACGCGATCGCCACCGCGGCATAGACGCCCATTCCCTGACCTCCGGCCAGGCTCTCCGAGGCTACATAATCAGCTTGCCAGAGAGCCGTGTCCCATACCGCAGTATCCCACACGGCTGATCCGCTGGCCAAGGCCTGTCCGGTAGGAGCGGCCGGGACGGATAGGTCAAAGTCATATTTGGCAGCTATGGCAACGTTCGGTGTGATGCCCTGAGCAAGAAACCGTGGGCGAATAATCTGCAGGACTTTCTTGATAGGGGTCCCGAGGCTCTGGAAAGCGGTGAGCAACTGACAGGTGATCGGGGTAAAGGCGTTGGGGTTGGAGAGTAGCACACCGTCAATGTAATCAGTATGCTGGCAGACTCGCCCATCGGTGGTGCCGAAGTACATCACCCCATTGAGAATCTCGTTGCAGTTGATATCCAGCCCGGTGTATTGCGTCCAGCTCCGGTTGGTCAAAGCCATCACCAGCTGGGTCTTGCCTCCGGTCGCTGGCACGGTAATCATAAACGTGTTGTCTTGAGGATTGAGTCGGATGCTCCAGCCCTTCTGGGCGGAGAAACTATACATCAGGAAGTTGAACAAGTTGGTGATTTTGTAGGTGGCATACTGCGTTCGATCTACGATCGGGTTCCCGATCACCAGTCGGGAGAGAGGAATTACTCCGATGGTAGAGAGAACCAGCAGGTCCCCGCCAAAAGTAGTGGCAATGTTCCGTCCGGCCGGCATGTTACCAACATTCCAGATGCCCACCAGGCTCCACTGGACGGCTAGGGACGGATCGATTCCCTGGAAGATGACAATATCTCCGCTGGTAGAAACAGCTACCAGCCGATTGATGACCCCGCTGCCGCCGTCGATGGTCCAGTTATAGAGTCCGATCAGGGTACCACCGCCTCGAAAGTAAGGACCGAAGTCAAATTGATTGGCAGTTCCGTAGATGGCCGGACCACCGAAAACGCCCAGATACCAGGCTTTGGTTGAATCCTTCTGCACAAACCAGAGGCGGCTGGCGTAGAGACAGACTTGGACGAACTGAGTCGGATCAGCGGGAGCGGCTACCTGCGTAGCCCCAGCCCCTTGGGCCACCTTTACCCAGTCGGCAGTGGCTTCGCGATAGACGAAATACCCATTGGCCTCGTCGCAATAGATCAGGTTATGAGCGCCAGTATTATCTACCGCCACCACCGAAGAGCCACGACCAGAATCTGCGTTCACCGTTCCGAAGGCAGTCACCCCCGCCGGAGCGGCCGGGGCTTGGGTGGAAGCAGTGACATCCCAGATGCCTTTGTCAGTAGTGGCAAACACCCTATCGGTCGAGTGATTCTGTTTGGACCCACCAAACGGCATGATGGTCCGGACCGTATTATCAATAGTCCCGGTCAGATTGGTCACCCACTCGTGGAACCCCAGCCGAGACCGCAGGCCAAACTCGGCGGCGACCAGGTTGGATAAGAGAGTGCAGTCTCCCGGAGGCAGGGCGGCTACTGGATCAATCCGATTGAGTCCCCCGGTGGGCGCAGGGATTTGCGTCAACCTAGCCAGCTGTGGTCGTCCATGGCGACGAGCGGCGAGAGTCACTGCCCGTAACCTGTAATCGGAAGATTGGCCGCGTCGATCAGGTGATCGGCGTTGAAGCCGATTCCGCCCAGATCGAGAATCTTGGAGCCCACGTTCTTAGCGATAACCGCTTCCAGAAGAGTCTGCCGGCGTTCCCGCTCGGCGGTAGTGTCAAAGCCCTTCGCTTCCCGGAAAGCATGGCGCAGCCAGGAGATAGCCAACTCCGGATCGTACAAAACAATGTCAGTCGAGGCTAGGATGGAACTCTGGTTGGGGCTGGCTTGGCCTGCCTGCCAGACCCAGAGATTGGAGATATACTCGTAGGCAAGAACCTGGCTATTTGCCGGAGCCACCGGGAAAGTAATCACATTCCCTTGAATGCGGTAAGCTACTTGGACCAGCACCCCGGCCAGGCGGGCCTTGAGATACTGCACTTCCTGCCCAGACAGCGGGCCGATCATCACGAATCGGGTGCTTCGATTCCAGTGGGTCTGGTTGAGCATCCGGTCCCAATCGACCGGGAGGGCGTACTGAGTAGCAGCGTTAGCGGTGGAGATGGTGGTCTCCACGATCTGCTGGGTCCACTCGTGCTCTTGGAGAAGCTCTCCACCCACCATGTTTAATAGCTCAACCAGCTGGATAAAGTTGGTATCGGTAGAAGCTACCGGGTCAGCCACCGCAGCCAATCCACACTGAATTGCCGTTCGATTGATAATGGTCTTAGCGGTAGCGAATCCGGTTTGGCTGGCTACCCGGCCAGCGGCCGCCAGTACCCCCACCGGATCGCCATAAATCTCGATGAGCGCTGCGGCCGGGGGAGCAACGACGAAGGTAAGGGTAGTAGTGGCAATCGAATAGTCGGTGGTCGGCTTCTGGTGGATACGGTCAACGTACACGTCCTCGTTGACCACTCCGGAAGCCAGAGTGAAGGCAACAGTGACCCCATCACCAGCTGCGGGGGTAACGATGACGGCAGTCTTGGGCACTTATGGCTCTGCAGGCGGAAGAATCGGCTTACGGGGCTTTCCCTTCGGCCAGCCACGCTTCTTGGGTAGGGACTGCTGGCCTTGGTTAGTTGCAGCCGAAGCCAACTGAAGGGCCGCTACTTGCTTGGCTAGCTCGGTGACCAGCGAATCCGGACCGACCACAGGAAGGGGGCTTAAAGCGCCTCCGGCGGCCCTGGCGGCCTCGATTTCCTTCCCTTGGGTCTGGAGCATCTTCTCCAGGGCGTCGATGCGCCTGTCTCGCTCTCCCAGCTCATCCTGGAGCCTGCTTAGCAAGGCTCCGTCTTTGGCCTGCTGTAGCCAATTGAGCGCCTTGGTCCGAATGTCCTTCCAGCCAGGCCCCATCCGCATGATGTGGGAGTCCTGAATGTGTGCCATGGCTTCTACCGTCCGAACCCCGAAGTAGCCCGCCTCCTCGACCTGAGCCCGAGTCATCAGCGGCCATTCGGCTAGAGGGGTTCCGGAAGCCTTATCTTGGCTCATCCCCGCCCGGAAAGCCTGGTACTGCTTGGTGAATCGCTCCCGATCTTCGTCCCCCACCTCCCGGCGGATAATGTCCGAGCCGCCCGGAATGCGGATTTCCACCATCTCCACGTCATCGCAGACCAAGCGGCCTTGCTTCTTGGATTCTTGGTTGTTCTTCCGGGTGTCGATGAAGAAACGGATGGCCAGAACATTATCCTGGCTGGTATCCATATTCAGGCTAAAAGCTCCCCCCTTACCACTGTCCACCGTTCGCTGGATATGGGCAGTCGGATCGATCTCTGGATACATAATGCCTCCTAAACGAAGGCCCGCCCCCATCGTCGAGAGCGGGCCTTCTGGTTACCTTCCTTACTGATTACGCGCGTCGTATACCGGCCAATAAGCGAACAGGACTCCGCTGTTCGAGTTGGCGGTAGTGCTGTACTGCGAGATGTAGAGCCCATTGATGAGGAACCCGGTAGCGCCAGCGGTAGTCTGCAGGCGTCCTGCAGTGGTTCCTACCACTATCGGAAGTGCCACCGCACCGGTGCCCTGAGTACCCATGTTCACGTAATCGGCTACACCCATGACTTGGACCCAGCCGAAGACATTGGTATTCGACAGAGCCGCCGGAGCAAGCCCCACCGGCCCTCGGGAACCAGTGTTCCCAGAGACCAACTGTTGCGCTCCAAAGCTACCAACCACCAAGCAGCCATCGCCGGCAGTTGGAGCTGAAGCTGCAGCTCCACGGACATACATGAATTCCGCATATCCGAAGGAAGCGTCATGCGCTCCAGCCACCAACCCTAAGCGCATCAGCTGGACAGTGCCAGTCGCCGAAACGCCAGGGAACCCAGCCCCAGGCTCGATGAACTGATAAGAAGATGCCATTGTTTTCTCCTTTCTCCTTAGGTGGTGGTAGCGATTGAACGGCCCTGGAACTGACGGCCAGAGCAGGTCAAGTTACCAGCCCAGCCGAGGATCTGGGCCTCCACGTCCTGGTTCAGGGCGTAGCGCTTGTTGGGGGAAATGGGAACGAAGTTGCGATCCCGATGAGGCCTGAAATGCAAGTACTTGGTATTGAAGAAGTAGGCCGTCTTGGTGGTTGCGCCGCCTCCAAGTCCGATGCCGGTGGTGGGATCCAAAAAGACATCGGCGGTAATGAACTTGATGGAGGGGAAGCCCAGCTCTGCCTTACCCGGGTCGGTAAAGCGCTGGATGACCTGCAAAGACGCCATGAAATCAGCCCAGTAGAGCTGGTCCATGACGATGCAGTCTGGCCGGTCAGCTCCGCGGACCTGAGTAGCCCACTGAGTGTTCATCACCGTCTGCACCTTGGCGGCCGTGGAAATGTCCTGGCCGGTGGTGGTCGAGGAGGTCCAGAAGGTGAAGGTGGACGCCGAGATACCCCCGTAGGTATCCGTCTGCGAAGCTTTGGCGGTGGTGGGGCAGGTCGCCAGAGTACCGGTAATCTGCTTTCCGCCCGAGCTGGTCCCATCAGAATACAGCCCGACGTTGATATCATTGGCCATGGTAGCCTCGGCTACTTCCAGCCGAGCCTCTACCAAGTCGATGGTCCGTTCTTTACCGGCATTAATGAGGAGTTCCAAGCCGGTCACGATGACCGCAACGGCATACTGCTTGTAGGGGAAGGCCGCTGCGGAGATTACGTCCTGCGCGCCCACCGGAAGTACGTCAGCTCCAGAGTACCAGCCCCCGTTCGCATTCTGCTGGAACGAAAGCTCCTGGAAAATCTGAGTACCGCCAGAGACAGGCTTAATTCGCCCGTTCTTGCGCAAGACTGCCAGTAGGATGTTATTGGATTCTACGTTATTTGCGAGCTCGCCAGTCCGCGATTCAATCGCGGTGGCAATTAGATCGGTGACGCTCGTGTTGGCGAAAGCCACAGATACACCAGTCCCTTGGAAAACAAGGTGGATTTGCGCGTGAATCGGACCATCCGATTCGCCACTTTGTCGGGAGTGGGGCTAGATGCCTCTCGCCGGACTACTGATCAAGCTCGTCATACCGAGCTTCGAGCACTTGCCTGAGATTGCCCTTCGGCTGGGCCTGTCCACCGGCTGCCGGGCTACTACCAACGCTAGAAGCTGCCATCCTTGCCCGCTCGGTGGCCTGCTGCTGGGTCCGAGCGGATTCGGCAGCCTTGCGCTGCTCCAACGTACTTACAATGTCTTGGTTATTATTGCAAGCGATGCTGTAAGCACGCTCCAGATCCTCCTCCGAGACACGCTTCTTTCCTTGCTTGGCCCACACGTCCAAGATGTCGGCCATATCAGTAGCTACATCCTCGAAGAATTCATGTCCTTCGGCGAATGAGGTAGCGCTCTCATCGGCCTCGGCCGCGCTCTCCTGCTGCATCTTCTGGAAAAATTCATCCAGCCGGGGATCGCGGAGTGGCTGTTGCTGGACTTGTGGTTGGACCCCGGCACCTCCCTGCAGACGGGCCACCAGGGCTCGATCCAGGTCTTGGGGAGTGATTCCGAACTGCATCACGATATTGGCCAGCAGATCGGCCTTCTGCTGCGGCGCGGAATAGGTTAGGGCGTGGGCGGTCTTGAGCAAATCCCCAACATAAGCGGTAGGCTCTACCCCTTGCTGGCGGATTTGGGCTTCGTATGGACGAATCATCTCTTGCCATCCGGTAACCCCCTTTTCCGCTTCGGCTCGTTGCTGGAGGGCCTGAGCAATCTCCCGTTCCCTCCGAACCACTTCCGCCTGAACTTCTTGAGGAAGTCCAGCCCACTTCTCTCGGATCCCCGGCTTCCAAGACTGCGGAGCTCGGGGAAAAGCGGGCGGGGCGACCGGAGCGGGGTGAGGGATCCCGGCCCCGGCCACCGCACCCTGGCCCGGGCGGCTCGGAGGAGGAGTCCGCTCCTGCCCGAGTTTCGTTTCTTGGGTTACGAATCGTCCCTGATCGTCTCTTTGGCGTTCGCCCTCACCAGTTTCACCCATGCCTCGTTCATCAGGCGTTGCAGGCGTTTCGCTTGGGCCTTGGTCATTGGCTTCTGGGGTTGCCCCCACATCCGATGAATCTTCGCCTGCGAGTTCTTCATATTTGTCCTCCAAAATATCCCTAAGTCCTGGCATTTACAACTTCCCTTCCGCAGCAGCAATTATCGCCGCGTCATATTTCTTGGACCAAGCCTCATTTAGGGCCTTACGCCTAGATGAGTCTGGGAGCTTTCCCTTTTTGATGCCAGCTCGCCATCGTCCCTTCGTCGCCCAATATTGGAGCCATTTCAACGTCTCCTCCTGCGGAGGTTCCAACTCGACTGCGGCAGTCTTGGCCAATAAAGCCACGGCCGGCAGCGCCGCTGTGGCGCCAAAAAGACCCCTGAGAAATCCTCTGCGCTTCATATTATCCTCTAGGGCTTATCCAACTGGTAGAGTTTGCGGGCTAGTGCTTCCCGCCGGGTAGGGCTGGGCAAGCACCCCTTTTCGCCTCTGCGCAGACGTTCCCGCTGCTCGGCGGCTTTCTCCCAGGTCTTGGTATAATCCGAGGCCACAGTCAATCCGGTGCGCTTCATATATTCTCGGTGCTTGGTCCGACTGCCGATATCACTTCCGTCGGTAGCCTTGGTATTCTCATAGAACCTACCTGCGAGCACTGGCGCATTAATTGCCAAGGCAGAAGGCTCATCTCCTAGCTCTCGAATATCCACCATGCCCCACTGATCGGCTTTGGGATGGTCGGGGCGATGGACGTAAACAGCTCTCATCGGGAGGTAAATCCTCGGCTACCCCACTTCCCCCGCAAGAGGGCTATCAACCGGTGCCGGAAAGTCCGGTTGTGGGGAGTGAAGGGGTCCGGAGAGGCCGTCCAACCTCGTTTACCGCAGATCCAGCAACTCCAAGGCCAGATCGTCTCAATATCCGCCATAGCTCGCATGCTTCTGCTTCCGGCGAATCGCCTGAGACATTTCAGAAGTGGCAGTTGTCAGCTTCCCATAGAAGCTCTTCCCGTGTTTGGGACCGCCCTTTGCCGAGGCGCCAGATTCAGCTCCGCTCATCGCCTCGGTATGGCTTTTCGTCTCCATCGGGGTTCCGTCACTATGGGTAGTCTTACTCTCGGTAGACTTGTACTGCGTTCCGTGGGTAGCAGCCTGCCGGCGAGTTACGCTTCCACCGCCTTTGCTGGGCATGATCCCGTCGTTCTTGTGCTTGACCTTGGGGGCAGCGTTATTCTGATTGGTCATCGGATGACCTTTGTTACCGGTGATAAGTACTGGCATTTATTGTTTTCCTTTTGGACTGTTAGAGGGGAACGGCTGTAAGGTCTGATGAGCGGCTTCGGCAGCGATCTTTTCCAGGTCTAGGCGATGTTCCAATACGCTTTGCTGCATATCCATCTGGCTCTTTTGCATATCCACTGCCGTTTTGGCCTGGTGGGCCTTGGCGTCCATCTGGGTCTGCACCACACCCATTTGCGCCTTCTGGCCTTCTGCCTGAGCCTTGATGCGGGCTGCTTCCAACTTGGGGTCTTCCTTCTGAGGTGGCGGATTCTGCAAGGCCACTTCGATCTGGGAGACCAACCGATCGAACTGGCCTTCGATCTGCTGGGCACCCTTGGTAGCCGCCAAGAGCCACTTGCCCACTTCCAGCACGAACGGAGCTGATTGAGGGAAGAGCTGCACCATGGGCATCGCCTGCTGGAAGAGCATGGAGAGGGTCTGGATAGAGGCCGAACGATCTTGCATCAAACTAGCGTAGTCGCGCATGGCGATGGAGTCAGCCTTGACCACGATGCGGAAGTCCCAGAAGTTGTCCTTGATCAATTTCACCGCCGCCTGGATGAGCGGAATGTTCGGCTGCCGGGTGGCCGAATCGACTTCGGCCCGAAGGAGGTTACTTCGATCAATGATAGTCCGTTCGTCGAAGTGTTTCGCAATAATCTCCGCTCTAAGCTTCTGCAGATCAGTGGTAAATCTGGCCACTTCGTCTTGATCTGTCTGTAGACGGGTAGAAGCAAATCCAGCTTTGAGTCGAGAGGTAGTGGCTGTTTCCTGGGCATGGGCTTGCTCTCCACGGATGATATCCGACAGGCCAATCACTTGGTCCAGCAGCTGGATCTTCTCCACCAGCTTGACAGTGAGGACCTCTACCGCCTTGATGATCCCGTCGATCGGCACCAACTGAATCGCGTTCTGCAGCCCGCCCTTCTCAGTAAAGGCGCTCCAGTTTTTCACCCCCACCAGCTGGCCTTCCCGAGCTTCCTCCAGCACCCGACCCAGCTCAGGAAAGCCGCCATCGTAAGCTCCGGTTACACGGCAGCGTTTGACCAGTTGGCGGAGCCGATCGGCAATATCGTCGATCTCGTCATAAAGATGCCGATCGATCTCCAGATCCGGCTTGGGCATTAACTGGGAACTGGTGGCGTTGGCCAGGAGCGGCCGCGGACAGGGGAAGAAGGTCTTCAGCTTCAGGAAGTCCTTCTTCACGTCCAGGATGATAGGATACCCTTCGCAGTACCAGTAAACCTTCCGGTCGTCTTTGCTCCAGATTTCCCATACCACTACCCGATTCCAGGCGTCCTTCATCTCCTTGTTGGACTCGCCGTCTTCGGTCCACTTCCGCTCGGTGATGGGGAGCGGCCCAGATTTCCCGATCGCCTGGGCGAAGCGTTGGTTGGCCTCGTCCTTGGTCAGTTCCGCCCGAAAAGCCAGCCAACGGACTTCCTTCCAACGTCGGCAAGGAGACCAGATGAAGTCTCGCCAGTGAACGTACTCAGTGAGGATCTCTTCTTCGACCTTCCGCTCGTATTCGGGAACCTCGGGAGCCAGTTCCCGACCATCCTCATGCAGTTTGGCATCCACCCTGGGAACAGTCTCGAAGCCGGCCTCGTAACGGAGCCGGACCTGACCCATCCCGGGGACTTTCCAGTCCCAGATGGCGTCTTTGAGCTCCGCCTCAAAATCTTCCGCCCCCATCTCGATGTCCGTGTTCAAGTGACGCTCCAGGGCCTCCGAAGCCACCCGGGCCTCTTCATCATTCGGATCGTGATAGCGTTTGCTCACATCAACTTTGGGGATCTGCCCGTAAAGAATAGATCGGACGATATTGATATTCGAGTGAAAGAGGTTGACCCGGGTTTTCAGATCGGCCGTCTCATTCTCCGATCTGTCGCCCAAATAGCGCTTGGCGGCCTTCTCCGCTACCGTCATCCACTTCTTCCGGGCCTTGAGCGCAGAGTTGACTTCCAACTGCCACTTGCGCTGCAGTTTAGCCGGACTCTCTGGCTGAAAGTCCTTTTTGGAGTCAATGACTCCGGTTTCGGTGAGATTTGACATTACTCTCTACTCATCTCCAGCATATTCCACCACTCGTTCATGGTAATCTGACCAAGCAGCGGTTTCTGATAATCAAGCGTCTTCTCCCTCTCCTTAGGAGTAGGCCGACTCATTTTCTCACTATGCTGGACTACCACCGACATATATCTAAAACTATCCGCGGAATGGCTGGACCAATCGTGATCTGGCCTCATCGAGAAAGCCTTGGTTTCCTCATCGTAGTCATAGTGGTAGTGCTTGAGGGCTTTGAGCCCGGTTTCGCAGCGGGAGTGGAATCGGATCGGCTGTTGGAGGAGCCAGCGGCCGGCTTGGATACCGTCCGATAGTGAAAGGCGCGGAGCGATTTCCACTTGATAACCCCAGTGGGCCAGGGCCTGCTCCACGATGGATGATCCGGTCTGCAGGGTCTTGGCTTTGGCATCGTGCGGGAGCCAGTGCTTGACATAAGTATAGCCCTTGGAATCGACCGCCTGGAAGTAGTGGCTCATCGGCTTTCCAATGGCCTCGTAGTGGTCGATGATGTCCGGCAAGCGATGCTCATTTAATCGCCAGAACCAAATTGCGGTGGCATCGGTATGACCGAGGTCCCAAGAAGTGTATACTCCATCTCTCTCGTGCTCGAAATCAGCCACTCCACCTCGATTTTCGAGTGCTTCCAACAGATCGCCCCAAACACTTCCAACGTTGGCGGCAGACCAATCGCAGAGATATTCTTGGCGGATGAGCGCCTCCGGACGCCCGGAAGCCCGCTCGGAAGCGATGGTCTTTTCTGGGTCATAAGCCTTGGTGTCTCGGAGGGTTTGCAACTCGCAGAACCAGTCCGCAGGGTTCTGCTTGGCCAACTGGTAGAGTTCGTAAGCGTGGTTGTGGCCTCTTGGGGTGGTAATGAACGCTGCCCAGCCGCTGTTTTCCATCAACATGGGAGCGATCAGGTTCCAGGCTAACGGATTGGCCATGGCATACTCGGAGAAGACTACTCCCACCGGCCCTGCTCCCACCACCTCGATCTTGTCCGAGCCGATCAGCCGCCAGATGGTTCCGTTGCGAAGCTCGATCTTCATCTCGGTTTCGTTCCGGCTCTTGACGATCTCCCGAGGAAAGACCAGATCGAGGATTCGATTGCCGTCGGCAGTAAATCCTTCCCAGATAGCTTTCCGAGCCTGGGCAAAGGTAGGATAAATATGCCAATAGGCTCCCTTACGCTTCTCCACCATCATCCGGCAGGTGGTGTGCAATGCGGTCAGATCCTTCCCTCCCCGGCGATGTACTACCCAGAAGGCCCTCTTCCCGTTCGCCCTCCCGTCTAGGAGGTAGTGCATGAACCTCGCCTGATATGGCCGTGGTTTGAACCATTGGTGAATCGTCAAAGACCGGGAGGGGAGGGAATTCAATTCTAAGTGGCTCGCCATTTGCTCCGGTAATCTCCGCCCGGTCCTTAACCAAGCCCTTCATCTTTGCAGAAAGCGCAAGGGCCGCTACCACGTCCGATCCACGAAAGCCGTTGACTGGATCTCGCATGGCGATATCGGTAGTACGGGTCATGATTTCCACCGCACTTCGTTCCAGCGGCCGGAGGAAATCGTCCATCAGTTTCTTTACCATCTTATGCTGCCGGAGCCGCTGGCCTCTCTCCTGGGCTCGGTGATAGCACTGGGCGCATTTCCGCTCCCAGACCGGATGCCCATGACCACTCCCGGGGCGATAGCCAGCCGCCAGCACTGCCTCGATTTGGGTCATCCCGCTGGTGATTCCCCGGACAAACTTGAGCATCCTCCGATAAGTAGGGGAATGGCGGGAAAGGCCGTGGTTAGGCATCAGGTGTACCAAGTCACCATGCCGGTCATCATCCGCTGGGCCGTTTGCAAAGAAAACGGACCAATTACCAAGCCTGAGACCTGTACATCTGGTGATGGATAATAGGCTCCAAGTTGAGCAGCGGGCGGGAGTAGCCCTGGACCCTTTTCCTGCTGAACTACTGGCCGAATCGGAACCACAGGCTCACACCAACGGCACTCTCCCTCGGGGCACCATTCGCCATGCTTCTCACAGATTCTTCCCTTTGCCATGTTTCCTCCCTACTTCCTACAGACCAGCGTAAAGATCATATCCAACGCTGCTTCTTTGCCGAACTGTAGAGCTAAAGTACGGAAGTGATCATTTCGATATAAGAGTTCCGGATGCATCGAATAGCCGGGTTGTAGACAATCAAAGTTGCACTCATATCCGGAGTTGTGTGGAGCATTTTCCTCCCGCCATTTCTTCTGCAGGTAAGGTGGCCAGAATTCGGAGACTGGCGGCCACTGGTGGGTCAGGTCTCCATAAGCCCGGCAGGAAGCCCAATGAGGCACCACGATCAACGCCTTCCCGTCCGGCTTGAGCACCCTCCATAGCTCGTTAGCGAAGTGAATCCGCTCTTTAGGAACCAGATGCTCTAGCATATGAGAGCAGTGGGCTTCATCAACCGAGGAGTCTTCCCAAGGCCAGCGCTCAGACCCCAGATCGACTTTATAGTCTACTCCGGGAAAGTCGAGACAGTCTACCCCGAGGAAGCTCTCCTTTTTATTCTTGCCGCAGCCCAAGTCCAATTTCAACGGAGGCTGCAGAACGAAAGGGGCTAGTTGGACCGAAGTGGCGCCTGGGCCGCCTGAACGATCTGTATCCGATTCTGGGTTTCCTTGAGGAACCCGTTGCGCTTCTCCGCCAGCAGTTCCATTACCCGCTGGAACTGGTTGGCTGGGCTGTCTTGCTTGAACAGCCGGAGTTGATTCTGCATCCCCGAGAGGAGATGGATGGCCAGGTCGTAGTAGAACACCACCACCGCCTGGTCGGTGGCCATCTTGATCGGAGTGGGTGCTCCATTCTCCATTTTGGATCTCCTTCTTCGCGTAATGAGAATCCAGCAACATCCTCCGGTAGCGTTCTACTTCCAGTTCTAGTTCAGAGATGGACATGGATTTCCCTGATCGTGGTCTTCATGCCATTAACCTCATGCTCGAAACTCACGAGTGCAGCCAAAGACCACGTTCCCATTTTACCCCATCAGACTCAGCAAGTTGGCGAAGCTTCACTAAAGCGCTATCTTGATCGTCTTTTCGTCCACCATGGCCCCAAGCCAGAGCACATATCGCCCGCGCTTCGGCTGTCGTCAGCGCCGTTCCCGGGTTAGGAGCAGAAACGGAAACAACTTCCAATTCCCGCGTGACCAACCATTCGGCGTCCGATTGCGACAGATCGCGACAGGCCTGCACGATAATAGCGGCCACCGGATTAATGCTCACGGCTCCCGGAAAGTAGTCGCCGTCAGACTGACATCGATAACCATTCCGATCGCGCATAAGCTGCGCACCACAGCGCGGACAGCGGCCAAGACGAGGGATCCGGGTTATCATTTATCCCCTACAGAGCCGACATCTCCTGCACCCAGAAATTGACGGTACCGCCGGAGATGACCGATCCAGCCATGGAGGCGTTGGTGGTCAATGCCGAGGCTACTCCTAGGCCGATCCCGATCTGAGCAGAGGTAACCGAAGCGCTCCCGCCCAGATTGATGAAGGTGGTTAGCTGCGGGGCTACATGCAGGTTGGAGATAGACAATAGGGTAACCGCGCTATTGGAGGTCGCCGCAGTCGAGGAGTGAGCATGAGCAAAGAAGTACTCTCCAGCCGAGAGTACCGCCTGGAATGGGATAGCTACCCGGAAGAGGCCAGAGAGAGAGTTGGACCAGTTGGCCGCGTTAGAGGTAGTGGAAAGGCTGGAAATCCCTCCGGTGGTATCAGTTACCCAGCTCATCCCCATTACTTGCGAGGTAGAGCTATACCCGACCGTGACCGAAAGGCCCACCGAGGCGGTATTAATCTGGGAGAGATTAGTAGAGTTCGCTGAAGAATCCTGTCTGGTGAAGAGGGTGAACCCGTGCGAGTAAGAATAGCCCTCGGAGCCGGTAGAAGCTGCAGACGTGGCTTGGGGAGCCGAGACGCTAAGCGACTTGAAGAAGTTGATATTGGCAATCTGAACCGGAGCCGCCAGAAGCACTGGATGGAAAAAGAAGGTGGCTGGTGCATGCGAGGAGAAAGCAGTCGCAGTAGTGAGAAATGGGTAAGGCTCAAACCGAGAGAGCGCAGCGGATTTGAAAGTATCTGGAAAATCAACAGCCCGTGCTCCGTATAGAGCCATATTATCTCACCAAGTCACGTCGTTTACGTGGTCGTGGTGGCCCACCCGAACATCGCAATCAACCGCACAGCGATATCCATGGGTCCGCGCATCGCTCCAGAAATAAAGATCCTGAGTACCCACTCCCTCGGTGGTTGAGGCTATCGTTTTGAACCACGGCCGCCGAAGAGCCTTATCCTTGAACATGGACAGGCGCCAGAGATTGAAGCCCATCCCGACTCCGCATGTTTCATTTATCCCGGGGCGGGGCGGTTGAGGCCTGCAATTAAATTGCGGATCAGTGGGGTCGCCCCAGAGTTGCGGGACCCCCTCCGGTCCCTTGGTAAAATATATGCCGCCGATACAGGAAAATTCCGGATGCGTCTCCATATCAGCGAGCAGTCGTAAGAGACCATCCGGCGGAGGGATATTATCGTGTTCCATGGTCAAGATGTATTCCCACCCGGAGAGTTGCGGATGGGAGAGGATCATCTCGATACACTGACTGTAGGCCTCGCCCACCTCCAGCCCCAGGGCCAGCATCCGATGAACGGCTTGGTTTGGAGGAAACATGACGTTCCAGTGACTGAGGGCAACCTTGGCCGAGATCATTGCAGCGCTGGGGATAAGCACCACGACTCGCTGCTGCTTCCAACTTCCACCCCGGAGAATGCGTCCCCGGGCAAGCTCCAGATCCGAGTTATTCTTGCCGGCATCGTAGGAGACGATTTCTGCTTTCATCCGCCGGCTCCTCTCAACTGCCGAGACATTTTGCTAGTATCGTATTGCTTCTCTGCTCCGACGGCGCCGTTGCGAGAAGTGTTTCCCAATTCATGCCGTTGCCAGGCTTTACCGTCGTGCAGCCACATCAAGCCCGAGCCGGTCCCCACGTGCTCCCGATCCAGCATGATTTTGCTATCCAACTCCGTCCCCTGACCGCCCTTTTTCATCCAGGCGTCCAACACCCGGAGATTCCTGGTATGGGAGACCAGGGCAATCGGACCCCGGTCGATGGCCTGCTGGAAGCGGGGACCGACAAAGTGAAGGAAACGCTGGAGGAAAGCCCGGAAGGGCTCTCCGCCGGGTGGAGGGCGATCTTGGAGAGCACCTTGATACTGGAGCATGGTTTTCAAGACACGTCTAACCGGCTGTCCAGCCCACTGGCCGACGTTCCAGGGACGGAGGGCCATAGCCATGCTGACCGCCGGACGGCCGACATTCTGCTGGGCGACGCTTAAGGCTACTGCGGTAGCTCGTTTCAGGTCGGAGGTATATACGTCTCTGATGGGCAAGGGAGAGAGATGGGCTGCTAGCGCCTTTCCTTCGGCCATTCCCCGGGGAGTGAGCGGCAGATCCGTCCACCCCCGGAGACGTTCGTCCTGGCCCAGGGTCTCCGAGTTCCAAGCCGTGGCGCCATGTCTCACGGCGATCAGGGCTGGGATCAATGACTTGACCTATTCAGCACCGCAGGATAAAATATTTGCTTGACATGGCGCTGCATGGCCGGGCCAGGCGGGGCGCGGCACGGTGAGGCAAGGCAAGGGTTTTTCATCATCCACCAGTTCCGCTACCTTTACGCCGTAAGGCCTTGCTCATGTGGGCAATATCCTTACCCCGCTTCAGGATGCCGGTGCCCTTGTCAGCGGCATGAAACTCAGCGCCCACCGCTTGCGGCACTCCTCCGTAGCCACCGGCGGTGTGAGCAGCAATATTCATCAGCCCGGCCTGAGAAGGAGAAGTGGACGACAGAATTACACCTCCGCGAAAGCCTCTACCTTTAATGCAGGGGGTGTATTTTCCGCTCCCACTGCTTCCGGTATTCAATATACCCTACGTGGCGAATTGACGCAGGGCTTAGCGCAGAGTATAATTCTGGGCTGAACGCGGTAAAGTTATCCACATGATGCATGGGAGGGGCCAATGAAGCGAAAAGTAGTCTCTCGGGATCCTGGATCGATCCCCCAGCTGACCAAGGATCTGCATGACCGGCAGCGGGTGATTCAGTGCGCTGAAGTACTCCGTGGAGAGACGATCTGCCTAGCTGCGCAGATGAGCGGATTCGTAATGGATCTCTGCCAGACATGCACCCTGGGGCTGATCCGCCTGGCGGCGGCGGCCGCCCAGGAACTCCAGCATGCGCTGGAGCATGGTCCGGACGGAATCGTCCGAATCGAAGAGGAGGATCCATCCTGATGCCTTCTCCTTGGGCAAAGCGCACTTTTGCTCCATCCGGCCTGAGCCATTTCTATCTCAACGCCTGGATCGCGGCTGAACGTAAGCTGGGCTTGTTAGTGACCGTCTGCTGGGGGTGCCAGGCGATCTGGTCGCAGGAGCACAAAGGCCGGATACCGATCCTCTGCGGATCGGTGAAGTGTCTAAGAGAGCGTCAATACTGGCATATCTACGGACGGAGAAGAGTACCTGATCAGTGCCTGGCGAAAGGAGTTGGAGAGGGTCTTCCGGAGGGTGATGCAAGTGCTGCGCAAGGACCCGCTGGAGGTGTGGCAGATCGTGGAACGGTTCGGAGTGACCAGGGACGCAGCCAGGAGACTGCCAAAGAAGTGTCGGCTGACCAGGAACGGCAGGCCAGATCACCTTCGGGAGTCTAAATGGCCAACCATAAGGCAGTCAGGGTTCCCGCATTCCGTTGTCCAGCTAATCCTGCAGAAGCTAGATGCTGGGATGCGTTGCTCGCAAAAGGGTTTACTCCCTCCAAGCGGGGATGGCCAGATTTCATGGCCTTCAAGGATGAGCGACTCATCTGCGTGGAGGTGAAACCCTACCAAGCGTTCAATCTGCGCTCCACTCAGACCCGCTGCATGAAGGCTCTCGCTGCTCACGGGATCCCCTGCTTTCGCTACTCCCCGGACGTTGGCTTCCAACGTCTCTTCCTCCCAGAGAAGAAAAATGAGGTTAAAACACCGTGAATTCATTGGCGTAGCCTAAGTACGTAGAATACGGTATTGACGGAGCCCCCAGTAAGGGGGTTTCAATCTTCCCCCAACAGGGGGAAGAAACAGGGCGGGAGCCCTGAGTAGTACACGGGGAGCTACGCCTCCCCGAGGAGGTACCCCATGGAGGAAGATTCTTCCGACTTGGTGCTCGGTTCCTGGCCTCTCCTCATCGTTGAGGGAGCGGCCGGCGCCAGTGAGCTCCGAGTAGTCCGTAACTCCTTCCGTGGTCGGTGGGGTACCCACCTCCGCGTCTACCAGAAGGTCCACGGTACCTTCCGGCCTACCAAGCAGGGCGCTCGGGTCCGTGACCAAGACCTTCCCGAAGTGATCTCCGCTCTCCAACAGGCTCTACAACTCCGAGACGCATTGCGTCAGAATGCTGATGGGGATCCTCTCCGGAAGGAGTAGGATACCTCTAATGCGATGCGTTATGATGTCAGTGTAGACCTCCGTCATGGAGTGATCCTCGCTCCGCTCACCGTGGAAAGCGGTCCAAGCGGAGCATGCTTTCCGGGATCACCGGAACCGGGGTCTACCGAGTATCCCCCTCCCGGTGTACGGTACTGAGTAGCCGAGCCCTGGTGTAGGATACTGAGTATCGTACCGTGAGTACCGTACACTCAGTGTACAGTACGACTGTACCGATACTGAGTATGTGATACTCGTGCGATAATGATTGACAATGGGTGTGATAAGCCGGAGTGATAACCCCGGACTTGACAGCTCCCCTCCGGGAGAGTACAGTCTCCCTCGCAGCATGGATCCTGGAGTTGATAGTGTGAGGGTAGTCAATCGGTAATTCTTACCGGGTTCTGGTAGTCTCGCGAGGGTGTATGCTGTCGGGCCGGGCAGTCGAGGGTCGAGACCCTCTCCCCGGACGTAGCCCGTAGGACTGTGGTAGTGGGAAGCGGCAGCTCTACTTGGACGGGCGTGAGCAAGCGTGGCGCGTCCGGACGGGATGAGCGAGGCGTTGGGAAGTTCAGCGCGCCGTGCGGAGGTAGCCAGGTGCTCGGGAAACCCTCCCTGAGTGCCGCTGGTGTCAAGGGTGCGTAAGCCGTGCGGTTGCGCGGCCCGGTGCCGATGGCCAGTCAAGCGCCTCCGAAAAGCCCTCTATCGACCTACGGGCCGCACGATGAGACGGTCCAAGTGTGTGCGTGGTAGCGCACGCCAGGCGCTTACGTAGGCGCTGGATCGTCTCCCCTCGTGCCGGACGCGTTGTAACGCAATGCGTCTGTTAGGAGGGTACACACATGCTCGCAGCAAACTATCCGACCAAGAAAGACCTAAAGGCCGCAATCGGGCAAAGACTACGCTACGAAGAGACTAGCATGTTCGGTCCCGAATACCGCCACGACGGCGAATTGACCGTAGTCGGGCCTGGACCATATCAGCGCAAGTGGTTTGCCAATATCACCATGAAAGCCGGCAAGATCGCCAAGGTGCGCTGAACGTTGCGGGTGTCCCACGTGAGTCGTGGGCATCCCGGAGCGCTCATGCTCCAGCAGGAGGGTACACACATGAGGTTTTCTACCACACTGCGTCAATCCAACGCTTTCCGGGGAGGCGCCATAGCTCCCCATGACCATGCGCGTCATTTATCGCATTATCTAGGAGTGCTGGCAACTCTCCGGGAACGCAATGCGTCACTCGTCCTACGAGCAGTTGCCTCGCGGGCTTATGACGCAGCGAGCAAGGACCGGGCATTCTGCCTGTTCTGCGTGGAGGAGCGGTCGGCCAAGATCGCTCGGGCGGTTGCTCGAGGAGCGGTAATGGCGACCAGGCCTCCCCCGCCGGTTCCGGCTCGGATCAAGCAAGTGGAAGTGCCGGCCGGAATTAATACCTCCACCGCTCCGATCAAATTGACCGGCAACTTGGCCAATGCCTCTCCATCCGAACGGCTCAGGGCCAAGGAATCCGCTCCAGACAACTACATTCCCGTCCAGCACTATTCCGACGATCGGGGGTAAGATGGCACAATTGCCAGAAGACTTACAAGCACTCGCGAAGTGGTTTACGATCACCAGCCTGCGCGGATCATTCATTTTCCACTGCCAGAAGTGTACCGCAGCCTGGAAGATCCGCAAAAATACGCAGGGCTCACTATCCGGAGGAAATGGCTTATACCTCCTGAATCACGCCTATAGTCACTATCCCGACGATCGAGGGTGAACAATGAAGACGATAATCCCTGGATGCATAGGCAGTCCGCAAACGATCACTGGGGTCGAGCCAATCGACTCGAATCCGCGTTGTCCAGACTGCAGACACCAGCTCTCCCGCCACACCTTACCGCAGCCCGGCTCGCTGACACGAACAAACCGCTGCGTGGCCCTCGCGGCCCGATGCGCCTGCCCAGGGTTCCCGAAAGCTGCGCTCCCAAGCGGGCGCGCACCGTAAGCCATTGCCACCGGCATCCGACGTTGTTCGGATGTCGTGGGGAGCGGCTTCAAGCTCCGGAGGGTACACCCATGTTAATCGCGCTGGAACGGGAAGGAACGTTCAGCGTCCACCATACCCGCACCAATAAGAATCAGTGCGGCAATCGGGGAATGACGGTATTGCATTATCGGGTGAAGGTCGAGGGACGCCCGGAGGATCTCAATTCCAACGGGTATCTCTTGGACAACAACACCATTCCCAACTATTTCGCTAGGAAATATCGCAATATCCCCAATTTCCTTTCTTGCGAGCAGATCGCCAGGACCGCAGTAGGCGATCTCTGCGCCCAAGTGAATCGGGAAGGGGGGCACTGCCGTCGGCTGTGCGTCTCGATTCAGGCCATTCCCGGCAGCTGGATCACTGCCGATTCTTCGCTCGGCGGGGAACGGCTGGCGATCGTCGCCTAGAACGGAGGGTACCATGTCACGCAAAGCACCCAGGCTCACTGAACCGGAAATACAACCTGTCCTAGAAATCATCCAACGCTTGGTGGATCGGAAGTCGAATTGCCAATCTGACGATATTGCCTACCGTCAGGAATGGGCGGAGTATTATCGGATGGGTGGGCCACAACCTACGGTTTCCCGAGAAATGAACGTTGCACCCTGCGCCTCTTTGGGGGCGTAGGCTGGAGCGCTCATGCTCCAAAGAGGGGAGAATCCACTCATGCGGAAATTAGTCGAGGAAGTAGCTGGCGAAGGACTAGAGAACCTGCTTGGTGAGCGGGTCACTCTATTCTGCGCCAATTATATCTACACGGGCAAGTTGGTCGGGGTCAACGACCGCTTCGCCAAACTGGACAATGCGGCGGTAGTCTTCGAAACTGGCGCCTTTTCCGACAAGCAATGGAAAGACGCTCAACCACTTCCTGGCGTTTGGTACGTGGTCATGTCGGCCGTGGAAAGTTATGGGCTACTCAAGTGAATCTCAACACCAGGACTAATCGATACCAACGGTGGTCGAGGGCGGGGTCGAGGTCGTGGGCGGGGTCGTGGGCGGGGTCGGGGTCGGG
>Ga0179596_10000173_pt1 | contig 41007 bp, 40 predicted proteins | sample CZODoug1_1_08_16_FD_155494 | JGI IMG/M metagenome (GOLD analysis project Ga0179596, IMG submission 155494) | Vadose zone soil fungal communities from Angelo Coast Range Reserve, California, USA - CZODoug1_1_08_16fungal (Illumina Assembly) | ecosystem: Environmental > Terrestrial > Soil > Vadose... | reverse complement strand
GGTCTTGCGGTAGAACCGCATCCGCTCGAACAGCAGGCCCGGATCGTTCCGCAACGCCGGGGGCACGGCGGCCAGAAAGCTTTCGGCGTTGCGAGCCTGGATCGCCAGTTTCAGACGCGCGGTGTCGAGCGCCCGGACATCCGGCGATACGCGGGTTAGCATGCGGTCGGCGGCCTCGGCCTGGCCGTCCCACAGCAACCGATCCAGCCGGCGGGCATGGTCTTCGTCGCGCAGGATGTCGGGGTAACGGGCGAGCACCGCGCGTTCGTCGCTGGCGTTGAAATCGCCGTTGACCCAGATCTGCCGCACACGCGCCTGGGCCGCCGCCGTGTCGCCCGATGCCGCGATGATGTCGGCCTCGCGCAGTTGTGCATAAGGCGTGATCGGCGGATATTTCTTGAACCAGTCGCGCAGCGTGTCGTCCGGCACGCCGGCGATCGCCTCCTCCGCCCGGTGACGGAGGACGATCTGCTGCGGCCAATCCGGATTCTGCTCCATGAAGGCCACGACATCGTCGAACTTGGCGCCGCTCGCCGGTCGCACGTAGTCCAGGAACCGCATGAGCTTCAGCGGCAGCTTGTCATGGGCCGTCGCCGCCAGATCCAAGGCGCGGGTGACGTTGCCGGCGCGGAAGGCCAGAAACGCGTCATGCACCACTATCGCGTCGTGATCGGTGAGGACGGGCGACGGCTTCGGCGGCGTCGCTGCCCCGGACGGCACCGATCCAAACACCACCGGCCCCAACAGGGCAAGCCAAAGAAAGACACAAGCGGTTCGGCGGCGAAGCCGGCCGTCAGGCCGAGGATCAGCGAAGCGGCTCAACGACCGGAACCTCTGTGGAAAGTTGGATAGCTGATGACGGGCCGGAGTGTATCGACGACCTCCGAGCGCAACAAGATGCCAGCCATCGGTAAATCGGTCATTAACCACCTGATGGTGGCCGGCGTGTCGCGCGGTCGGCCTGTTGTATGGTCGGCCTGTTGTATGGTCGGGCGCCGCTCGCTATGGTCCGGCAGCGAGGTAAGAGCCGGCCGCGTCGCAAGGCCGCCTAGGTTGAGGAAAAGCCCATGTACAGGGGATCGTTCGTCGCACTGATTACCCCGTTCCGTGATGGTGCCGTCGATGAGCGTGCCTTTCAGGAACTGGTCGAATGGCAGATCGCCGAGGGGACCGACGGCTTGGTGCCGTGCGGCACGACAGGCGAATCGCCGACACTGAGCCATGCTGAGCATAATCGAGTGGTGGAACTCGCGATCGAGGTCGCCAAGGGGCGCGTTCCGGTCATGGCCGGCACCGGCTCCAATTCGACGGCGGAAGCCGTGGCGCTGATCCGCCACGCGGAAGAGGCCGGCGCCGACGCGGCGCTGGTGGTGACACCGTATTACAACAAGCCGACGCAAGAGGGGCTGTACCGCCATTTCAAGGCGATCCACGATGCCTCCGGCCTGCCGATTTTCATCTACAACATCCCGCCGCGCTCAGTGGTCGATATGAGCGTGGAGACCATGGCGCGGCTCGCCGAACTGCCGCGCATCGTCGGCGTCAAGGATGCGACGGCCGATCTGGTGCGGCCGCTCAGGCTTCGGCAGGTGATCGGCAGCAAGTTCTGCCAATTGTCGGGGGAGGACGCGACCGCCGTGCCGTATCTGGCGCAGGGCGGTCACGGCTGCATTTCGGTCACGGCCAATGTGGCGCCACGGGACTGCGCCGCCCTGCATGACGCCTGGATCGCCGGCGACTTCGCCACGGTACAGCGGATCAACGACCGGCTGATCCCCCTGCATGACGCGCTGTTCGCCGAAAGCAGCCCTGGGCCGGTGAAGTACGCGGCCTCGCTGCTCGGCCGCTCGACGCCGGATACAAGGTTGCCGCTCTGCGAAATCGCCGACGGGACGAAACACCGGGTCGAGGCCGCCCTGCGCAGCGTGGGGCTGCTGAATTGACGCCGATAAACAGTCTCTCAGGCTAGGATCGAGGAAATGGCGCTTCGGGCAGGCGACCGGTTCGTGGCACAGAACCGGCGCGCGACGTACGACTACATCATCGACGATACGATCGAGGCCGGCATGGTGCTGGTCGGCACCGAGGTGAAATCGCTGCGCCAGGGCCATGCCAGCATCAACGAGGCCTATGCCGGCGAGCGTGAGGGCGAGCTTTATCTGATCAACGCGTTCATCCCGGAATACAACGCCTCCAAACTCGCCAATCACGAGCCGCGCCGCGTGCGCAAACTGCTGGTGCACCGGCGCGAGCGCGATCGCCTGCTGGGCTCGATCAAGCGCGACGGCGTGACGCTGGTGCCGATATCGATCTATTTCGACAAGCGCGGTTTCGCGAAGCTGCAGCTCGCTCTGGCGCGGGGCAAGAACAAGGTCGACAAGCGCGCCGCCGAAAAAGACAAGGACTGGCAGCGCGACAAGGCCAGGATCATGCGGGACAAGAAAGGCGAGTAGGGACGGTCAGCCGCCGTTTTCCAGGGGACCGCCGTCGAGCATCTCCCGGATCCCGCCGAACACGGCTTCGAACATCTCGGTGGTGAGACGCCGCGTGTTGGTGTTGTACCGGGAACAGTGATAGCTGCCGATCAGGGTGACGCCGCCGGGTAGCGCATGGCGGCGGCCATGACCGAATCGGAGGCTGTTTTGGCGCAGGCCATGCGCCACCAGCACCGCCGAATGGGCGACGAGGCCGAGCGTCAGGATGACCCTGAGCCGCGTCATCGCGGCGATATCCGCCACCAAATAGGGGCGGCAGGCGGCGACCTCGGCCGGTAGCGGCTTGTTCGCCGGAGGCACGCAGCGCGCCGCGTTGGTGATCCGGCAATCGATAGGGCTCAATCCGTCCGCTGGATGCGCATCATACCGGCCGTTGGCGAAGCCGAATTTCAACAGCGTCGCGTAAAGCAGATCGCCGGCATAATCGCCGGTGAAGGGGCGTCCGGTTCGATTGGCGCCCCTCAGACCAGGCGCCAGCCCGACGATCAGCAGCCGAGCATCCGCGGTGCCAAAACTCGGCACCGGCGCATTGTGCCACTCTGGATGGGCGCGTCGGTGTTCGGCGCGAAAATCCGCCAATCTGGGGCAATGCGGGCAATCGCGCGACGGTTCGCGGCGCGACTCGGCGCCTTCCGAAATCACCCCGAGCATCGCGTTCAGGCGTTCTGGTACGAGCTGATTTCCGCGACTGGTTCGGCGGCGGCGGCCCGATCCGATGGTGGGGATTGGTGGTGGTCGTCACGGACCTGGTGGCTGCGCATGATGGTGCTGGCCAGATCCTGCAGTTCGATGAAGTGATCGGCTTGGCGGCGCAATTCGTCGGCGACCATGGGCGGCTGCGATCGCACGGTGGAGACCACCGTCACCCGAACGCCCTTGCGCTGGACGGCCTCGACCAGCCGGCGGAAATCGCCGTCGCCGGAGAACAGCACGATATGATCAAGATGCGCCGCCATCTCCATCACATCGATGGCCAACTCGATATCCATATTGCCTTTGATCTTGCGGCGGCCGGTGGCGTCCGTGAATTCCTTGGTTGGCTTGGTAACCATGGTGTAGCCGTTATAGTCGAGCCAATCGACCAGCGGCCGTATCGGCGAGTACTCCTGATCATCGACCAGCGCCGTGTAGTAGAACGCCCGGATTAGCTGGCCATTTTTGCTGAATACTTCTAAAAGTCGTTTATAATCAATGTCAAACCCCAGCGCACGTGCGGCAGCATACAAATTCGAGCCATCAATAAATAAAGCTATTTTTTCTTGCGGGTAAAACATGTCAAACTCTTTCCGGCGAATTTCTGGCGACAAAAAGTTGTATAACCGCCTTAGCGATCTCAAATTTGCCTAACTATCCTAATACTCAGTCTAGAACGTGGTGCGCAGATATCAAGGCGCTTCCGGCGCGGCCCGTTTTTGTTACAGAAAAGTAACGCTTGAGGTGCTCGTTGGATACTCTCATCCTCATCGGACTGGGTGGCAACCTGCCCAGCGCGCGCTACGGCGAACCCAGACATACGCTGGAAGCGACGATCAAACTGCTCGTACAGGCCGGACTCGGGTTGCGAGCCCGTTCCCGCTGGTACGTGACGGCGCCGGTGCCGATTTCGGATCAGCCCTGGTACCTCAACGGCGTCGTCAGCGTCACGACGGATCGGGACCCGGCAGCCCTCCTGACCCTGCTACACGATATCGAGGCGTCGATCGGTCGCGTACGGGGGATTCGCAATGCGCCGCGGGCGATCGATCTTGATCTATTGGCATATGGGGATCGTGTGGCGCCCGCGCCAGCTTGGCCGATTTTACCGCATCCACGCCTGCACGAGCGGGCCTTCGTGCTGCGGCCGCTCGCCGACATCGCGCCAATGTGGCGGCATCCCCAAAATGGTCTCGGGATCGAGGACATGTTGCGCACCGTCGACCCGGCGCAACACACCCGCCTGATGTCCCCGGACGAACTGGCGGATAAACTGGCGGACGAACCACCGGACCCGCTCGGTTGAGCGTGGCCGGCCCTGGGAATGGGTGAGGCCAAAAGCCGCATGGCCGTCCAAATGTTAGGCAATGGCGGGTCATTGTTGCACCTGCGTCGGGCGCCACCTATATTCGCGGGCTGACCTCAAGATGAATTGGAAGCGATTGCCATGGCGCGTGTGACGGTTGAAGATTGCGTGACGAGGGTGCCTAACCGGTTCGAACTGGTGTTGGTCGCCGCACAGCGCTCCCGTGATATCTCGTCCGGCTCCGGCCTGACGATTGAGCGCGACAACGACAAAAACCCGGTTGTCGCCCTGCGCGAGATTGCCGATGTGACGGTCGATGTCGAGGTCCTGCAAGGGGCCGTCATCAAGGGGCTCCAACGACATGTAGAGAATGACGAGCCGGAGGAAGATCGAGATCTGACGATCGGCGAGCCGAGCTGGCCGGTCGGCGCCGGTGATCACGCGATCGAGGAAGAGCTGAAGGAAGACATGTTGTTCGTCGCCGATGATGACGTGGCGGATGACGATATCGTCGACGAGCTTGCGGACGAGCCCGCCGATCCGTCGGATGAGGTCTCCGAAGACCTCTGATCGGCGCGGGTGGGTGGCGGCGTTGTCGAGACCGGCTGTGGTTCGGACCGGGCATGTCGTTGAGACCGGGTCAGTGATCATGCTGATTTCGCCAGGGCCGACTTCGGCGACGCGGATTTCGACCGAACGTCGCCGCCATGGGGATGGGTGCCGCCCATGATACGCCAATTCGAATTGGTCGAGCGGGTCAAATCCTATGACCCGAACGCCGATGAGGAGGCGTTGGACCGGGCTTACGTGTTTTCCATGCAGGCGCATGGCTCACAAAAGCGCGCCTCGGGCGATCCGTATTTTTCCCATCCGGTCGAGGTCGCCGGCATCCTGTCGCAGATGAAGCTCGACAGCGCCTCGATCGTCACCGGCCTGCTGCACGATACGGTCGAGGACACGGTTGCCACGCTCGGCGATATCGAACGGCTGTTCGGGCGCGACATCGCGCGGCTGGTCGATGGCGTCACCAAGCTGTCGCGCATCGAGTTGCAGTCCGACCAGACCAAGCAGGCGGAAAATTTCCGCAAGCTGGTCCTGGCCATGTCGGAAGATATCCGGGTTCTGCTGGTGAAGCTGGCGGACCGGCTGCACAACATGCAGACGCTGCACTACATCAAGGATCCGGAAAAGCGCCGGCGCATCGCGCGCGAGACGATGGAGATCTACGCGCCGCTGGCCGAGCGCATCGGCATCCATCGCATGAAGGACGAGCTGGAGGATCTGGCCTTCGCCGAACTCCATGCGGATGCGCGGGACGGCATCAAGGCGCGGCTGACCTATCTGCGCGAGCAAGGCGGCGACATCGTGCCGCGCATCCTGTCGGAGCTTGATCAAACCCTGCGCGCCGGCGGCGTGGACGCATCGGTCAGCGGCCGGGAAAAGACGCCTTATTCAATCTGGCGCAAGATGCAGCGCAAGGATGTCGGGTTCGAGCAACTCTCCGACATCATGGCCTTCCGGGTGGTCGTCAGCTCGGTCGAGCAATGCTACCAGGCGCTCGGCATCATCCATAGCCACTATCCGGTCGTCCCCGGCCGGTTCAAGGACTACATCTCGACGCCGAAGCCCAACAAATACCAATCCCTGCATACCGGCATCATCGGCCCCGAGCGGCAGCGCATCGAGGCGCAGATCCGCACCCGCGAGATGCACGAGGTCGCCGAATTGGGTGTCGCCGCGCATTGGAGCTACAAGCAGGGCGAGGCCAAGACCGAAGGCACGCAATACCGCTGGCTGCGCGAACTGCTGGACATTCTGGAGCATGCCGCTGGACCCGAGGAGTTTCTCGAGAACACCAAGCTCGAGATGTTCCAGGACCAGGTGTTCTGCTTCACGCCCAAGGGCGATCTGATAGCATTGCCGCGCGGCGCCACCCCCGTCGATTTCGCCTATGCGGTGCATAGCCAGGTCGGCGATACCTGTGTCGGCGCCAAGATCAACGGCCGGATCGTGCCGCTACGCTCGCAATTGTCGAATGGCGATCAGGTCGAGATCGTCGTTTCCAAGGCGCAGACGCCCTCGCCCACCTGGGAGCGGTTCGTCGTCACCGGCAAGGCGCGGGCGCGGATCCGGCGGTTCGTGCGCACCCAGCAGCGCGCGCAGTATCTGGATCTCGGCAAGGCGATTCTGACCAAGGCGTTCCGTCACGACGCCGTCGAGCTCAACGACAAACAGCTCGAAACCGTGTTGAAGCAGTTCAACTGCCAATCCGCCGAAGACCTCTATGCCGCGGTCGGCGAGGGCCTGGCGACCGGCCGCGAGGTGCTGAACGCACTGTACCCGAACCGCGTGGAGGGCAAGGCGTCGACGCCAAAGGTCGTCCCGCTGGCCCGGGCGCGCGCCAAGGCCAAGGGGGCCGATTACGCGGTGCCGATCCGCGGTCTTATCCCGGGCATGGCGCTGCATTACGCCGGCTGCTGCCACCCGCTGCCCGGCGACCGGATCGTCGGCATCGTCACCACCGGCAAGGGTGTCACGATCCACACCATCGACTGCGATACGCTGGAAAGCTTCGCCGAAACACCGGAACGCTGGCTCGATGTGTCATGGGACACGGTGACCGACGAACCGCCCAGCCATGTCGGTCGCATCAATGTCATGATCGGCAACGAACCCGGCAGCCTCGGCAGCCTGACCACGGTGATCGGCAAGAATGCCGGCAACATCACCAACCTCAAAATCACCAACCGATCGACGGATTTCTTCGAAATTCTGGTAGATATCGAGGTCCGGGACGTGAAACATCTGACCAACGTCATCGCCGCGTTGCGGGCCACGCCGATCATCAATTCGGTCGAACGGGCGCGCGGCTAGGCCGAAGGGCGCCCATCGTCGTACAGATGAAGTACCTTGAGCTACGCTTCGCAGGAGGTCACGCCATGCCGCTCGCCCCAGCACCGCTTCGCCTCGGCGTGAACATCGATCACGTGGCGACCATCCGCAACGCCCGGGGGGGCAACCATCCGGATCCCGTGCGCGCCGCGCGGCTGGCGGCCAAGGCGGGCGCCAACGGCATCACGGCGCATCTGCGGGAGGACCGCCGGCATATCACCGACCGGGATATCGAGCGTCTGATGATCGAGCTGGATCTGCCGCTCAACCTCGAAATGGCGGCGACCGAGGAGATGGCGGCCATAGCCCTCCGCCACCGGCCGCATGCGGCCTGCGTGGTGCCCGAGAAGCGCTCGGAGGTCACGACGGAGGGGGGCCTCGACGTGATCGCGCATACCGCGGTCTTGCGGCCCTTGATCGCGCGCCTGGCCGATGTTGGTATCCGCGTCTCGCTGTTCATCGATCCGGAACCGGCGCAGCTCGACCGGGCGCATGCCCTGGGCGCCCCGGTGGTCGAACTGCATACCGGGGCGTATTGCGACGCGGATGCCGGATTGGATCGGGCGGCGGAACTCACACGGCTGGAGCGGGCGGCTTCCCATGCGGCGGCACTCGGCCTCGAATGCCACGCCGGTCATGGCCTCACCTTTGAAACCGTCGGCCCGGTCGCGGCGATCCCCACGGTGGTCGAACTCAATATCGGGCATTACCTGATCGGCGAGGCGATCTTCGGGGGGCTGGACGGCACGATCAAACGGATGCGCGCCGCGATGGATGCCGGTCGGGCGGCCGTCACCGACAGCTTGAGCGCGTGACGACGGCGATGATTCTGGGCATCGGCAGCGATCTCATCGACATTCGGCGCATCGAGAAAGTCCTGTCCCGGTTTGGCGATCGTTTCGTCGAACGGTGCTTCACCGAGACGGAACGCGTCCGGTCGGATCGTCGGGCGAACCGCGCCGCCAGCTATGCCAAACGCTACGCTGCCAAGGAGGCCTGTTCCAAGGCGCTCGGCACCGGCTTCCGCGACGGGGTGTTCTGGCGCGACCTCGGCGTCGTCAACCTGCCGAGCGGCCAGCCCACCCTGGTGCTGACCGGCGGCGCGCTCACCCGGTTGGAGGCGATGACGCCGGCCGGCATGCGAGCCGTCGTGCAACTGACCCTGACCGACGAACCGCCGCTCGCCCAAGCCTTCGTGTTGATTACCGCGGTGCCTGCCTGAGTTGGTGCCCGCCTGAGTTAGCGTCGGACGTTGAGCATCGAGGCGCGGGAAATGTCGGTGCCGGCAAGATCGGCGCGGAGCATGGTGGCGCCATCGAATTTGGCGCCCTCGACATTGCAGTTTCTGAAAGTGGCTTCGAGCAGGTTCGCCGGCCATTTGCGGCCGGTCGGCTTGTTGTGCTGGTCCAGCATGTCCGCTTCGGAAAAATCCGCATTGGCGAGGTTGGCGCCCTCGAAATTGACGTTGCGCAGGACGGCGCCTCGAAAGATCGCGTTGCGGAGATCGGCTTTGGCCAGATTGGCGCCGGAAAAATCGCTGAGCACGAAGGTGCCGGCCCGCAGGTTGACGCCGGTCAGGTTCGAGCCGCGGAACACGCCGGCGCTGAGATCCATGCCGGCCAGGGACACCTCACGCAGATCCTCGTTGAGGAACTGTGCTTGTTCACCCTGTCGCCCGGCGGTCTGCGCCCAGGTGCAATGACGGGCGATCCGCAGGCGCAGTTCGACGGTGATGGGATCGTCCTGTTTGGATTGCGGATTGAAGCCCAGGGTATGGGCCATTTTGGCGCCCTCGAAATTGGCGCCGGACACGTCGGCGCCGACCAGCACGGCGCCGGTCAGATCGGCACCGGCCAGGTTGGCCCCGTTCAGATCGGCACCGGTCAGATTCACGCCGCGCAAATTGGCGCCGGACAGATCCATGCCCTTGAGCGTGGCGCCGGCGAGGATCGCTCCTCGAAACGCGGCGGCGCCGCCCACGGCACCACTCAGGTTGGATTTGCTGAGGTCCGCGCCGTCGATGAAGCCGGTCGGCGAGGTGGCGGGTTCGTCCCGATGTCGGCGGCCATCGATGAGAACGCCGCCGGTGAGGTCGGCACCCGTGAAATCCGCTTCGGCCAGCATGGCCTGCTGGAAATTGACGCCTCTGAGGTCTGCGCCGCGGAAATTGACCCGATACAGCGTGGCACCTTGGAAATTCGCGGCGAACAGATCCGCCTCGCTGAAATTCGCGCCGCTAAAATCCGCATGTTCGAAGCGGGCGCCCGGTAACCGGCCACGCGACAGGTTGCAATCGACAAGAACGACGCCGGAAAAATCCCGCCAAGACAGATCGGCCCGCCGGCCGCTTTTCCCGTTTTTCAACCACAGGACGTGGCTCTTGATGATTTCCAGCAAGTCTTGGGACATTGGGCGAGCTCAGTCCAAAAATATTCTAAGGATGGAAGATCCCACGAAGTCGTGGAATCCGCATGCGAATTTGCGATTCGGTACGCGCACCATAGGGTCGTGATCGACGCCGATCCGTAGCATTAGCTGCCAAGCCTTACCATTGTGTGTTTTTACGCATCTAAAACCTGGCGGCGCAGATCGCGGCGTCGCGTGTCGATCGCCTTGAGGATGGCTTCGTGCCGGGATTTCAGCGACGATCCCATGACGACCGTTTCCAGGTGCTCCAGCATCCGCCATTCCGTGTCCAGACCGTCCTTGGTCAGGCGGCGGCTGCCCGCCAACCCCGAAATCAGCCGGTCGAGCAGCGCTTCGGCGGCATGCGGCAGCTTTCCATCCATGATGCCCGAGGCGAGTGTGGCGACGAGTTCCGCCGTCTCACCGGCTACCATGGATTGGCCGGAGGATAGCGCCACGAGGATGATGAGGGCGGTTCCCAAATCGTGAACTTCGCCCAATATTTCCTTGATCGTCACCGGTGAATCGAGCTGCGCGGCAATCAGCTCGTCAAGAAGCGAGGTGGCGGCGGGGCTCAGCCCCGGCTGGAGCAGGCTCAGCAGGAATTCGAGACGCCCGAAGCCGCCTGAAAAATCGCGCAGACGCTTGGAAAGAATGCGCAGTGTGAAAAAGCGCCGATCGGCGTCCGCCATTCTGGCCTCGACCCGGGCGAGCAGCTTGTCCAACCCGCCATCGTCCAGCGTGGGGAGATTGCGTTCTCCAAGCGCGGCGCTAACCCGGCGTCTGGCATTTTCCAGCAGCTTGTCCAACTCGGCCACGCGCGCCCGTCGATCGCCGGTGCCGGCCTGCAGCCCGGCGATGGCATGAAGGGCCGAGCGGATGATGGTCTCGTGCGGCTCCAGTCGCCGTGTCCAGGCATCGTCGACCAGAACGTCGATCGCCGACGCATCCAAATCGTCCAGCACCGAGCGAAGCGCCGAGCCGATCGTCCGGCAGGCCGAACGGCTGAGGAAATCGTCCGCGCTGCCGCAGAGAGCAACCTCGCCGCGCACCGTGCCGAGGCTGAGGCTCTTGCGCGTGTCGTCGCGCGGGGGTGAAATCAGGTTGAGGACTTCGGTTTCGGTGCGAAAGCCGTCGCTTCTGATCCGCTCGCGCCGGACCCGGACGGCGGTGACCTCGGGGACCGTCAGATAGGAGTGGGCGAGGGCGCGAACCCGTTGCTCCAGCTTTTCGAGGTCGGTGCGGTCAAAAGCGCGCTTCATGTCGTCCCGGCCGTCATCGACAACCGAAATGATTTCCCAGCGGCCAGCCTTGAGCGTTTCGATTTCATAGCGCAGGCGGCGTGTCGCGAGAGCCAAATCCACCGGATCTTGTCGTTTTAACCACATGGTTGCTGATTCACCCGATGTCGCAGATCGAAGCGCCATCATGAGGCATCGGCCTTGACGTCTGGTTAACCGCCCGGCTTAAGCGGAGTGAGTGCTCGAAGAAATGCGGGGATTGGCTTATTCCAGGCCGACGCGGCGCCCGGACAAACCGACTCGTGACCAGCCGTCGCTCCCACGACGCTTGACGCGGTGATCGACAGTCGGCTTGATGCGGCTCGGCTTTATGCCGCATGCCGTTATTTTCCCCCTGACCGAACAAGTCCAGTCGAGCTATGGAACGAGTAATGAAGCGTAAAAGCTCCGGGGGCGTCGTCGACACCGTCAAGACGGTCGTCTATGCCGTACTGATCGCCTTGTTGGTGCGAACGGTGGCATTCGAGCCGTTCAATATCCCGTCCGGATCGATGATCCCGACACTGCTGGTCGGCGATTACTTGTTCGTGTCGAAATATTCCTACGGGTACAGCCGCTACTCATTGCCGCTTAGTCTTGATCTGTTTTCGGGGCGGATCTTCTTTCACATGCCGCAGCGCGGCGATGTCGCGGTTTTCCGCCTGCCGAGTGATCCGTCGACCGATTATATCAAGCGCATCGTCGGTTTGCCGGGCGACAAGATCCAGGTCATCGCGGGTGTGCTCAACATCAATGGCGTTCCGGTAAAGCGCGACCGGATGCCGGATTTCATCGAGATCGATGGCGCCTATCGGCATGCCGTCGTCCAATACCTGGAGACATTGCCGGGCGGCCGGCAGCATCCGATCCTGGAACTCAGCACGAACGGGCCGCTCGACAACACGCCGATTTTCGAAGTGCCGAGCGGCTATTTTTTCGGGATGGGCGACAACCGCGACAATTCGCAGGATAGCCGAACCTCCGTGGTCGGCTTCGTGCCGTTCGAGAACCTGGTCGGCCGCGCCGAATTCCTGTTTTTCTCGACCGATGGATCGGCCCGGTTGTGGGAAATCTGGCGCTGGCCGTTGTCGATCCGCTACGATCGGCTGTTCCGTCCGATCCGGTGATGACCGCGGCCGACGAGACCCCTCCGCCGGGGGCGGATAGAGACCCGGCGCTGGACGAGCTTACGGATCATCTCGGCCATCGCTTTGCGCGGCCGGCCCTGCTGATCGACGCGCTGACCCATCGTAGCGCCCTGGCACCGGCTGACGGCGGTCGTAAACGGGGTGGGCGCCGGGCGGCGGCATCGACGGGCGGTCCAGGCTTCGGCTATGAGCGGCTGGAATTCCTGGGCGATCGCGTGCTGGGGCTGGTGATCGCCGAATTGCTGCTGGACGCCTATCCGTCAGAGGCGGAAGGTGCGCTCAACCGGCGCTATGTCGATCTCGTCCGGCGTGAGACGTTGGCCGAAGTCGCCCAGGCGATCGATCTCGGCCATCTCATCCGCCTGCCGGCGATCGAGGAGCCGGCGGCGCGGCGCAACCCGGCCCTGCTCGCCGATGTGTGCGAGGCGATCATCGCAGCGCTTTACTTGGATGGTGGCTTGGCCGTCGCCCGCCGCTTCATCGTCCGCCATTGGGTTCCCCGCATGCAAGCCACGCTGACACCGCCGAAGGATGCCAAGACCGCGCTGCAGGAATGGGCGCAGCTGCGCGGCAAGGCGCTGCCGGTCTATGAGACGGTGCTGACCGAAGGACCGCCGCATCAGCCGCGCTTCACCGTCGCCGTGACCGTCGACGGGGTGGCGGGTGCCTCGGCGACCGGCCCGTCGAAGCGCCTCGCGGAGGCCTCGGCCGCGCAGGCGCTGTTGCAGCGGATCGAGCCCGCCGAACGGACCGCGCCGTGACCTCGCCCGAGACGCCTCCCGTTGCTATGCCGCCAGCCGATACGCCACCAGCCGATACGCCATCTGCGACGCGTTGCGGCTATGTCGCGCTGCTGGGTGCTCCGAACGCCGGCAAATCGACGCTGCTCAACCGGCTGATCGGCGCCAAGATCTCGATCGTTTCGCCGAAAGTGCAGACGACGCGCACCCGGGTACTGGGCATCCTGGTCAAGGATGCGGCGCAAATCATCTTCGTCGATACGCCGGGCATCTTCGAGCCGCGCCGCCGCCTGGACCGCGCCATGGTGGCGGCCGCCTGGGTCGGTGCCGCCGATGCCGATCGCGTGGTGCTGCTGGTCGACGCGGCGCACGGCATCGATGCCGATACGCGGCGCATCATCGACGGGTTGAAGACGACCGGCCGGCGTGCCGTACTGGCGTTGAACAAGGTCGATCTGGTCCGTCCGGAAAGCCTGCTGGCGCTCGCCCAAACGCTGGATGCCGAAGGGGTATTCGACAAGGTCTTCATGATCTCCGGCCTCAAGGGCGGCGGCGTCGACGATTTGCTGGCGGCGCTCATTCCGGAGCTGCCCATCGGTCCGTGGCTGTTTCCCGAGGATCAGCTTTCCGACATGCCGGAACGGTTGCTGGCGGCGGAGGTGACGCGCGAGCAGGTGTTCTTGCAGCTGCACGACGAATTGCCCTATGCGACGACGGTGGAGACCGAAAGCTGGGAAGAATTCGCCGATGGCAGCGTCAAGATAACCCAGGCGATCTTCGTTCAGCGCCCGAGCCAGAAGGCGATCGTGCTGGGCAAGGGCGGTCGTCAGGTCAAACGCATCGGCGAGCGCGCCCGCCTGGAGCTGGAGCGCATGGTCGACCGGCGCGTGCACCTGTTCCTGTTCGTCAAGGTTCGCGAAGGCTGGGTCGACGAGCGGGAGCGCTTCGACGCGATCGGGTTGGAGTGGCAGAGCTGACCCAGCCAGGCTGACCCCGATTTTGTTCGGGATCGCGGCGGCCGTCCCGTAAACTGCCCCCATGGAATGGATCGACGACGCCATCGTGCTCGGCGCCCGCAAGCAGGGCGAGACCGGGCTGATCCTATCGCTGCTGACCCGCCTCCATGGCCGCCACAAGGGGCTGGTGCGCGGCGGGGCGAAGTCGCGCAGCCGGGGCGCGTTCGAACCGGGCAACCGGGTCGGCGCGCGCTGGCAGGCGCGCCTCGCCGATCATCTGGGGCATCTGGCGGTGGAGCCCGGCACGAACTACGCGGCGATGGTGATGGAAGATCCGCTGCGGCTCGCCTGTCTCGCCGCGGCGATGGCGCTCGCCGATAGCGCGCTGCCGGAACGCGAACCGCATCCGGCGGTGCATGAGGCGCTGCTGGTCGTGCTGGCCCGGCTCGCCGCCGATCACGGCTATGGCGAGGCCTATGTCGCCTGGGAATGCGGCTTGCTGGCGGAGCTCGGTTTCGGCCTCGACCTGTCGGCCTGCGCGGTGACCGGGACCAGCGACGACCTCGCCTATGTCTCGCCCAAATCCGGGCGGGCGGTGTCGCTGCAAGCAGGCGAGGCTTATCGCGACCGGTTGTTGCCGCTGCCGCGGTTTCTGGTCGGGACGGGCGGCGGCGGCGCGGGCGAGGTGCTGGACGGTTTGCGGTTGACCGGGCATTTCCTGGAACGCTGGGTCTTGGCCCCGCATAACGCCCTGTTGCCGAGTGCGCGATCTCGATATGTTGACCGGATTGGCCGGATCGTGGCCATATCTGGTGGTACTGACGCTTAGGATGCCATGGCGAATAGCGATTTAACCGGCGAGATACGCGACACGCCGCTCTCCGACGCATTGGGCGAGCGCTACCTGTCCTATGCCTTGTCGACGATCATGGCGCGGTCGCTGCCCGATGTGCGCGACGGCTTGAAGCCGGTGCATCGCCGGCTGCTCTGGGCGATGCGCCAGCTTCGGCTCGACCCGACCAGCGGCTACAAGAAATGCGCGCGGGTCGTCGGCGACGTGATCGGCAAGTTTCACCCACATGGCGACGTCGCGGTCTACGAGGCGCTGGTCCGCCTGGCGCAGGATTTCGCCCAGCGCTATCCGCTGATCGACGGACAAGGCAATTTCGGCAATATCGACGGCGATAACGCCGCGGCGATGCGGTACACCGAGAGCCGCATGACCGCGGTTGCCCGCGCCTTATTGGAAGGTATCGACGATGATACCGTCGATCTGCGACCGACCTATGACGGCGAGGCGGACGAGCCGGTCGTCTTGCCGGCGCGGTTCCCGAACCTCCTGGCGAATGGCGCATCGGGTATCGCGGTCGGCATGGCGACCAGCATCCCGCCGCACAATGTCGGTGAATTGTGCGACGGCCTGGCGTTGCTGATCCGCCAGCCGGATTGCGACGTGGATGCCCTGGCAGCCCTGGTGCCCGGACCGGACTTTCCGACCGGCGGCGTGCTGGCGGAGGCGCCGGAGGCGATCCGGCAGGCCTATGCGACGGGGCGCGGCGGCTTTCGCTTGCGGGCGCGCTGGTCGATCGAAAAGCTGCCGCTTGGCGCCTGGCAGATCGTCATCACCGAAATCCCCTACCAAGTGCCGAAGGCCCGGCTGGTCGAGAAAATCGCCCTGCTGCTCGATGAGAAGAAGCTGCCGATGCTGGCCGATATCCGGGAGGAATCGAGCGACGTCGTGCGCCTGGTGCTCGACCCGAAAAGCCGCAACGTGGTGCCCGAGGTGCTGATGGAGTCGCTGTTCCGGGCGACCGAACTCGAAGTGCGCATCCCCCTCAACCTCAACGTGCTGGACAGCCTCGGCGTGCCGCGGGTGATGAGCCTGAAGGAGGCGATGCAGGCCTTCCTCGACCATCGGCACGAGGTACTGCAACGCGCCAGCCGGTTCCGACTCGAAGCGATCTCGCGGCGTCTCGAAATCCTGCGCGGCCAGATGATCGTGTTCCTCAACATCGACGAGGTCATCCAGATCATCCGCTTCGCCGACGAGCCCAAACCCGCCCTGATCGAGCGCTGGGAGCTCAGCGACGTGCAGGCCGAGGCGATCCTCAACATGCGCCTGCGCGCGCTGCACAAGCTGGAGCATCTCGCCATCCAGAAGGAGATGGACAAGCTGGCGGAGGAAGCGGCCGGGCTGGAGACCCTGCTGGCCGATCCCGTGCTGCGCTGGAAAGCCATCGCGCTCGAAGTTCAGGACATCAAGCGGGAGTTCGGTGGCGATACGCCGCTCGGCCGCCGCCGGACCGAGTTGGGGGCGGCGCCCGGTGCCGTGGTGGTGCCGGCCGATGCGTTGGTCGAGCGCGAGCCGGTCACCATCCTGTGCTCGGCCAAGGGTTGGATCCGGGCGGCGCGCGGCCATAATCTTGGCGCCGCCGAACAGAAGTTCAAGGATGGCGATGGTCCACGCTTCTCGCTGGAGGCCCATACCACCGACCGATTGCTGGTGTTTTCGACCGATGGCCGGTTCTACACGGTCGGTGTCGACAAGCTGCCGGGTGGTCGCGGCCATGGCGAGCCGCTGCGGCTGATGATCGAGTTGGGCACCGAGCAGGATATCGTGGTCCTGATGCCGCATCGGCCGGGCGAGAAACTCCTGCTCGCCTCGACCGATGGGCGCGGCTTCGTCGTGGCCTCGGACGAGGTCGTGGCGCAGACCCGGACCGGCAAGCAGATCATGAACGTGGCACCAGGCGCCAAGGCGCTCATCTGTCTGCCGATCGACAAGGACGCGGTGGCGCTGGTCGGTGAGAACCGCAAGCTGTTGGTCTGCCTCGTCGACGAGATACCGGAAATGTCCCGAGGGCGGGGCGTCACCCTGCAGAAATTCAAGGATGGCGGGCTGGTCGACGCCAAGATCATCAAGCTCGCCGACGGGTTGAGCTGGCCGGCCAGCGAGACGCGGACCCGGACCGAGGCCGATCTCACGCCATGGCGGACCGGCCGAGGCTCGACCGGTCGCCTGGTTCCGAACGGCTTTCCGAGACCCGCGCGTTTCCGTTGATATCTAACCTGAGCCAGGTCTTGGAGACCGTTTGAGAACGCGGTCTCTTAGATGCAGCGGCCGCCATCGATCTCCAAGGCGACGCCGGTGATGAATTCGGCCTCGTCCGACGCGAGATAGACCGCCGCGTTGGCGATGTCGAGCGGCTTTGCCAGGCGGCCGAGCGGTACCGTGCCGGTGAATTTCGCGCGCAGTTCCGGCGTATCGCCGCCCATGAATTCCTTCAGCAAGGGGGTCTCGCCGGCGACCGGGCAGAGCGCGTTGACGCGGATGCGGTCCGGGCCGAATTCCACCGCCATGGATTTGCTGAGTACGATGGCGGCGCCCTTCGAGGCGTTGTAGACGGCGAGGCCGGGGCGGGGGCGCAGACCGGCGGTCGAGGCCGTGTTGATGATGCAACCGCCGCCCTGGGCGCGGAACACCGGTATCGTGTGCAGCCCCGCCAGGTAGATCGCCTTGACGTTGACCGCGTAGATCTTGTCGACCATGGCCTCCGGCACCTCCAGCATCGGCATGTTGCGATGGGTGATGCCCGCGTTGTTGACCATGATGTCGAGCCGGCCATACCGCTCGACCGTGGCGTCGACCATTTCCTTCACGCTGGCGCTGTCCGTGACGTCGGCGGCGATGAACAGGGCGCTGCCCTGACCGGAGGCGGCTTCGATCTCGGCGCAGACGCGGTTACCGCCGGCGCGGTCGATGTCGTTGATCACGACCTTGGCACCTTCTTCGGCGAACCGCTTGGCGATGGCCTCGCCGAAACCCGAACCGGCGCCGGTGACGATCGCAACTTTGCCCGCGAGACGCATTTTGGTGGTCCTCCCTTGATAAGGCGGCGTAACCGCCGTCGTTGATGGTGACGTGCCCTGTTGATCGTGAGGGCTCTGGGGACGCCGAACCCGTCAGGCGGCGCCCATGCTCGCCGGATCCAGCGGCTGCCAGCCTTCCGCCCCCAGCCCTTCGAGCGGCCGGAAGCGGGTCTTGTACGCCATCTTGCGGCTCTCCGCGATCCAGTATCCGAGATAGACATAGGGCAGACCCAGCGCGCGCGCATGGTCGATCAGGCTCAACACCATGAAGGTGCCGAGGCTGCGCCGCGGCTCGCCGACCTCGTAGAAGCTATAAACCGCCGATAATCCATCATCGAGCCGATCGATCAGGCAGGCGGCCGCTGGCTGGCCGGCCTGGTCGTGCAAGGCGACGATCACCGTATCGACCGGACTGTCCTCGATCATCGACCGGTAATCGCCGAAGCCCATCCCCGCCATGTCGCTATCCCCATGCCGCGCCCGCTGATAGCGCTGGAACATGCGGTAATGCTCGATGGTCGCGACGGCGCCGATGGTCTTGACCGTGAGGTCCGCGTTCACCTGCCGCAGCCGGCGCGTCGAGCGGCTGGTCTCGAAGCGGGCGACGTCGACCCGCACCGGCACGCAGGCGCTGCAGCCTGGGCAGGCGGGCCGATAGGCGAGGTGATGGCTCCGCCGAAAGCCGGCACGGGAGAGCGCGTTGTAGAGCTGCGCGCCATCCGGGCCCTCCAGCTCGGTGATCACCTTTCGCTCCATCCGGCCTTCCACGTAGGGGCAGGCGAGCGAACTGGTCCGGTAGAAATGCTGAAGCGGGGCGATGACCGGTCTGTTCATCTGCTCAGCGGTTTCAGCTATTGCGGAACGACGTTGCTCGGCGCGGCGGCTTCGGTCGAGGGATGTCCGAAGAACGCCACGCCCAGGAGGGTGGTGATACGTGCCATGTGGATCTGCACCAGATCGATGAATTGGTGCAGCCCGGCCGCCAAGATCTGCTCGACGGTGTGCGAACTCAGTACCGCCCGCAATTCGTCGATCTGTTCCGCCACGTCATTGCCGCCCCGCAGCGCATAGCGGGATTTCATCTCGGTCAGCAATTGGTCGACCTCGCGCACGCAGAGCGTGACGGATCGCGGAAAGCGCTGGTTGAACAGCAGAAATCCCGCGACACGTGCCGGCGTGATGCCCGAGGAGTGGATGCGGCGGAACGCGTGATAGCCCGCGGCCGAACGCAACAGCGTGTTCCACTGGCTGACATCGATGGCCGAGCCGATATCCTGATTGCGCGGCAGCAGCAGGTGATACTTGATATCGACCAGCCGGGTCGCCTGATCCGCCCGTTCGATGTAGCGGCCCAGCTGATAGAAATACCAGCCTTCATCCCGATAGAACGTGCCTTCGGTGATGCCGGTATGGGTCTGGCAGGATTCCTTGATCGAGGCGAAGAGCTTGGTGAGGCCACCCGAGGCGAGATCGGTGGGGGTCAGGCCGCGCAGCCGGTTGTAGAACACGTTGATCTGCGTCCACATCTCGGTCGAGATCAGCGGGCGCAATGTCCGGGCGTTCTCCCGCGCGTTGCGGATGGAGGCCGCGATCGAGGTCGGGTTTTCCATATCGATCACGTAGAACCGCAGCACCGCCTCGGCGGTGGCGAGCGGATGCTTTTCGAAAAAGCGTTTCTCATCCGCGTTCAGCTGGACGATCGACAGCCAATTCTGGCCGCCGCGGCTGTCGCGGCTGAAGGTCTCGTTGACGTCGAGGATACGGGCCAGGTTTTCGGCCCGTTCCATGAACCGGGCGAGCCAGAAGATCGCCTCCGCGTAGCGGGCGAGCAGCACGCTATTCAAGGACCCACGTGTCTTTCGACCCGCCTCCCTGCGACGAATTGACGATCAGCGACCCCTTGCGCAGGGCGACCCGCGTCAGGCCGCCGGGCAGCACCCAGGTCTTCGCACCGGTAATCGCGAAGGGGCGCAGATCGATGTGCCTGGGCTCGACCCCGGCATCGACCAGCGTCGGCGAGACCGAGAGATTGATGGTCGGCTGACTGATGTAGTTCGCTGGATCGTCCAGCAGCTTCACGCGACATTCCTCCAACTCGGCGGCGGAGGCCAGCGGCCCGATGGTGATGCCATAGCCGCCGGCCTCGCCGACCGGTTTCACCACCAGCTTGTCGAGGTTCGCCAGCGTATAGGCGAGGGCGTCGGGTTCTCGGCAGATATGCGTCTCGACATTCGGCAGGATCGCCTCCTCGCCCAGGTAATATTTGATCACGCGCGGCATATACGCGTAGACCGCCTTGTCGTCGGCGACGCCCGTGCCGATCGCATTGGCCAGTGCCACCCGGCCGGCCCGATAGGCCCGCATCAACCCGGCGACGCCCAGCATGCTGTCCGGGTTGAATGCCTCGGGATCGAGGAAATCGTCGTTCAGGCGGCGATAGATCACATCGACGCGCGACCGGCCGCCGATCGTCTTCATGTAGACCCGGTCGTCGTCATCGACCACCAGATCGCGCCCCTCGACCAGCGGCACGCCCATCTCGCGGGCAAGGAAGACATGCTCGAAATAGGCCGAGTTATAGGTGCCGGGCGATAGGAGGACGACCTGTGGATCGTCGATCCCGGCCGGCGCCATCTCGCGCATCGCCGCCTGGAGCTGCAGCCCGTAATTATCGACCGAGCGGATGCCGATATCGTTCAGCAGCTCGGGGAAAGCGCGCTGCATCATGTGCCGGTTTTCGATGACGTAGGAGACGCCCGACGGGGTGCGCGCGTTGTCTTCCAGCACCAGAAAGGTGCCGTTGGCATCGCGGACGATATCGGTGCCGCAGATATTGACGTAGGTCTGGTGCGGCAGGTCGATCCCCTGCATCAGGGGCCGATAATTGGAATTGCCGAGGATCAGCTCGGCCGGGATGATGCCGTCCTTCAGGATCTTCTGATCGTGATAGATGTCGTGCAACAGGAGGTTGAGCGCCTTGACGCGCTGCACGACGCCGGTTTCGACGATCTGCCATTCCGCCGCGGACAGCACCCGCGGGATCACGTCGAAGGGCAGGATGCGATCGATGGCATCCTTGTCGGAATACACCGTGAAGGTGATCCCGAGATTGAACAACTCGGCCTCGGCGTCGAGCGCCCGGCGCTTCAACGCCTCGACCGACAAGCGACCCAAGCGGTCTCTGATCGGCTGGGTGTCGGCGCTGCGCAGCATTTCGCAGAAGAAGCCCGAGGCGTCATAGCCGTCCAGTACCGAGCGCCCGTTCACTTCGTCCATATCTGCCTAGCCCACGCTTGCCCAGCCCACGCCTGTCTGGTCCCCGTCTGCCCGATCCATGTCTGCCTACTGGCCGCCCTGATCGCTATGATCGTTCTCCCCCACACTCGACCCCATCGCAACCGCAGTGTGCAACGCGCAACGGCCGCTCACAAGATCCCTATGACAGGCCGCCATCTCCAAGATCGCGAATCAGGCGAGAGATGACGTGTCCCGCACATAGCCGTGGCGCAGGACGACGGTGCCGGACAGCATGTCATGCACCGCGCGATGACGGTGAGTGAACAGGGGCACCAGCAGGATCAGATAGCTGGTCGAGAGGGTGGTGACATAAAATACCACCGCCATGACGAAGGCCTGGGCGTAGGTCGGGCGGGTGGCCAAGGTGCTGGCGACCTCGATATCGAGCACGCGCATGCCCCATGTCGAGGCGTGCCGGCCGCCGATCAGCACCGTGTGGTAGGCGATCGCCAATAACGGCAGCGCGTACCACAAACCGCCGAGCAGCCCCAGGCTGATCACCGTCAGGATCATCAGCACGACGCTCAGGACGGTGCCGAGGACGGCGATGAACGCCAGATCGAACAGATAGGCGATTGCCCGGCGCGGGAGGATGCCCTCAAACGCTCCGGCCATTTGAAATCGGTCCAACATCGTCGGCAACGGATATCACCCTGCTAAACGGTGTCATGCCTTGTGCATGCAGCGGGCGGCATGATCGGCGCAGAGGGCCGTGGGACGCAAGTATCTGTTGCCGTGGTCTTAAATGAGGATGGTCATCGCACCGATATGCTACTTCTTGGCGACGGCGGCGGGCGGCGGAACCGGCGCCTCGCGCAGCAGGACGATGCTGATCCGCCGGTTGCGCGGGGAATTCGGATCCGGAATGATGTTGTCGGTATCCGCTTTGCCGATCACCGTGGAGATGCGGTCGGCCGGCAAGCCGCCGGCGACCAGGGCCCGCCGGCTGGCATTGGCCCGATCGGTCGACAATTCCCAGTTGGTGTAGCTGCCCGGCTTGGTGAACGGTGTCGCATCCGTATGACCGCTGATTGACAGCTTATTCGGCAGCTTTTGCACCGCTTGCGAGACCAGGGTCATCAGCTTGCGCGCGGGCTCGCTCATATCGGCGGAGCCAAGCGGGAACATCGAGGCTTTTTCCTGGTCGACGAGCTGGATGCGCAGGCCCTCGTCGGTGCGGTCGATCACCAGACTATCGGCGAGGATCTTGAGATCCGGCACCTGCTGGATCGCCTGCTTCAGCTGAGCCGAGGTTTCCTGGAACTTCTTTTCCTCGTGAGCGGCCAGCATCTTCGCGGCTTCCGCAACATCGGCGGGCGATTTCGGGTTGTTGTTCTGCGGTGGTTCGTCCTGGTCGTCGTCTTCGTCGGTCTGCGGCGGGCTCAGCGATACGGTGATGCCCGGCGGTGCGGAACTGGAAACCTGCGCGCCGGGCGAGGTCATGGTGCGGCCGCCCAGCAATCCGCCGGCACCGCTGCTCGTCGATTTGCTGGCAACCGTGGGTGCGAAATAATCCGCGATGCCGCGCTTTTGCGCCTGGGTGGTGGCGTTCAGCAGCCACAGCAGCAGAAAGAACGCCATCATCGCCGTCACGAAATCGGCGTACGCCACCTTCCACGCGCCACCATGATGGGCATGGCCGCCCTTCTTGACGCGTTTGATGATGACGGCGTTGGTCTTCGCCATGACTCGTTAGGGCTCCCCGAGGCGCAATCTTCCGGCCGACCAGCGGGGATGACATCCACGATTCGACGAACCGGTTGCCCCGAAGGTGAGCCGTCACTGTCGCCGATGCCCGTTAACATAGGGTTAGCTGGGTGGGGGTTAGCTGGGCGGGGGTTAGCTGGGCTGGGGACCCCAACCGGGGCCGTTAGCCGGTGAACGCCAGCGCCCGGTCCAGGTCTGCGATCAGATCGCCGATATCCTCGACGCCGACCGACAACCGGCATAGCCCGTCGGAGATGCCCAGTGCCGCCCGCTGGTCGGCCGGAACCGATGCGTGGGTCATGATGCCGGGATGTTCGATCAGGCTTTCGACCCCGCCCAGACTCTCGGCGAGCGCGAACAGCTCGCAGCGCTCCAGGAAGCGGCGCGCCGTATCGAGGCCGCCCTTGAGCTCGATCGACACCATGCCGCCGAAGCCATTCATCTGGCGGCGGGCGAGGCCATGCTGCGGATGACTGTCGAGACCCGGATAATTCACCTGCTCGACCGCAGGATGCCGCTCCAGCCAGCGGGCGATCTCCAGCGCGTTCTCGCAATGACGCTGCATGCGCAGGGGCAGGGTTTTAAGGCCCCGCAACGCCAGGAAACTGTCGAACGGCCCGGCGACGGCGCCGACCGCGTTCTGCAGAAAGCCCAGACGATCGGCCAGCTCCTGATTGCCGCCGGCGACCACGATCCCGCCCACCATGTCGGAATGGCCGTTGAGGTATTTGGTCGCCGAATGCATCACCAGATCGAAGCCATGCTCGATCGGCCGCTGCACATAGGGGCTGGCGAAGGTGTTGTCGGCGGCGATCCAGATGCCGCGCCGCCGGGCGATCGCGGCGACCGCCTCCAGATCGACCAGCTTCAGCATCGGATTGGAGGGCGTCTCGATCCAGATCAGCCGGGTCTCCGGCAGGATCGCCGCTTCCAGAGCCGCGGGATCGGAGAGGTTGACGAAGCTGGTGCGCAGGCCGGCCGAGCGTTCGCGCACCTTGGTGAACAGCCGGTAGGTGCCGCCATAGAGATCGTCGGAGGCGATGATGTGGCTGCCCTGATCCAGGCAATCGAGGATCGTCGCGATCCCGGCGAGGCCGGAGGCGAAGGCGTAGCCCCGGATACCGCTTTCCAGATCGGCGACGCAGCGTTCATAGGCCATGCGGGTGGGGTTCTGGCTGCGGGCGTATTCATAGCCCTTATGCACGCCCGGGCTGTCCTGGACGAAGGTCGAGGTCTGATAGATCGGTTGCATGATGGCGCCGGTCGATGGGTCCGGCGATTGCCCCGCATGGATCGCGCGGGTACCGAAATGCAGGCGATTGCTTGAAGACATGATTATCCGATGCTTTGACGAAGCTGGTTCAGCAGATCGATCTTGGTGATGAGGCCGAGGAAGCGGCCATCCTGTTCGACCACGGCGACGTGATCCCGCGCGAAGATCGCCTGTAGGTCGCTGAGTGGTGCCGAGGGTGCGACCGTCTCGACCTTCGCCACCATGGCCTGCCGCACCGGTGAATTGAACCGGGTAGGATCGCTTTGCACCGCGAGCAGCAGGTCGGATTCGTCGATGATGCCGATCACCCGCTCATGCTCGATGACCGGCAATTGGGACACCTCGTAAAGCTTCATCCGACGATAGACGATGCCCAGCGTGTCCTCCGGGGCGACGGTGACGGCATGACCTTCGGCGTAGCGGCGGCTGATCAGATCGGTGAGGTCGCCTTGTCGCGGCCGTTCCATCAGGCCCTGATCCAACATCCAGAAATCATTGTACATCTTCGACAGGTACTTATTGCCGCTGTCGCAGATGAAGGTGACGACCCGCTTCTCCCGGGTTTGGTCGCGGCAGTATTTCAGCGCCGCGGCGACCAGCGTGCCGGCGGAGGAGCCGCCGAGGATGCCTTCCAGGCGCAGCACCTCGCGCGCTGTGTGAAAGCTTTCGCGGTCGGAAATCGCATAGGCCTTGCGCACCAGGCCGAGATCGCAGTTCGGTGGCACGAAATCCTCACCGATGCCTTCGACCAGCCACGACCCGGCCTCCGCCGCCTTACCGGTATTGACCAGATCGTTCAGGATCGAACCGACCGGATCGGCCAGGACCATCTCGACCCGCGGGGCGACGCGTTGAAAGAACCGGCCGAGGCCGCTCAGCGTGCCGCCGGAGCCGACGCCGCACACCACCGCGTCGAGGTCGTGATCCATCTGCTCCCAGATCTCGGGACCGGTCACCATCTCATGAGCCAGGGGATTAGCGGGATTGGAGAACTGATTGATATAAAAGGAGTTCGGGATCTCCATCGCCAGTCGTTCGGCGATGTCCTGATAGTATTCCGGATGGCCCTTGCCGACGTCCGAGCGGGTCAGCCGGATCTCAGCGCCGAGCGCTCGCAGATGAAAGATCTTCTCCTGGCTCATCTTGTCGGGGATCACCAGGATGAGGCGATAACCCTTTTGCGCCGCGACCAGGGCTAGGCCCAGACCGGTATTGCCGGCGGTCGCTTCGATCAGCGTACCACCCGGCTGGATCCGGCCGTCGCGCTCCGCCGCCTCGACCATGGCGAGGCCGATGCGATCCTTGATCGAGCCACCCGGATTCTGGTTTTCCAGTTTGACGAACAGCCTGCAAGGACCGGTATCGAGCCGCCTTAGCTCGATCAGTGGCGTCCGTCCGATGGTTTGCAGCACATTGTCGTAGCAAGGGGCCCGATAGCGCGGGGCATCATTGGCGGCGGTGCTGACCATGATGACGTCCTTCCAGAGGGAACGGCGCTATCTTATACGCCGTGCGCGCCGCTGAAGTCCCGCGTCGGAAGGGCGGTCAGTAGGATTTGTCTTCGGAGAAGGCCTTGTAGGCGATGATCGTGAACGTGTCCTTCACCCCCGGAAGCGTCTGCAGCTTCTCGGTCACGAAGCGACCGATATCCCCTTCTTCCGGCAGATAGCACTTCATCATCAGGTCCCACTGGCCGGAGGTGGAATACACCTCCGACACCTGTTCGACCTGCTCGACCGCCTCGCCGGCGACGGTGTAAGCCTTGCCTAGCTCGCACTTCACATTGACGAAGATGGTCTTCATGGCATCGGATCTCCGGCCGCCAGTGAGCTTGAGCTTCGGGCGGGCCTTCAGCCGCGGGCGCCGCCGACCTTGCGCGGGCGCATCAGGAAAGCCGGCAAATGATCGCCGAAGCCGATGACCCGCTCGTCATCGTCATCATGGCGATGCCGCCGATCGCTGGGAGCGGGGCTGAGGCTGGGCGAGCGACCGGCGCTGATCGGGGTGACATTGGCCTCGCCCATATGAATGGGCTCATGCCGGCGCGGCTGTTCGGTATGCGGCCGTTCGGCGCGGGTCCGTTCGGTTCGCCCTTTTTCAGTACGGGGAGGACGCGGATCGCGGCGAGGGGGGGCGACCGGCGCCTCCAGCTGCTGCTCCGCCACCGGGGCGGGCGCATCCTGCTGGGCGGGCCTCGATCGGGCGGATTTAGGCCGGGCGCTCTCGTCCTCGACGGCGGTCTCCGACCGTTTACGACCACGCGGCTCGGCGGCAGTAGGCCGGCGACCGCGCCGGCGATCGGAATAATCGAGTTCGGCTGCTTCGACGCCGTCGATCGTCACCGGCGGGATATCCTTGCCGATGAGTTTGACGATCGCCGCGACCGCCTTGCCTTCTTCAGGGACGGCGAGGGTAAAGGCGCGCCCCATATTGCCGGCCCGGCCGGTGCGGCCAATGCGGTGGACGTAATCTTCCGGATGGATCGGCACGTCGAAATTGAAGACGTGGCTGAGACCTTGGACATCGAGACCGCGCGCGGCGACATCGCTCGCCACCAGCAGGCGCACTTGATTGGTCTTGAATTTCTCCAGCGTCTCGGTGCGCTTGGATTGCGGCATGTCGCCATGGAGGGCGACCGCGTCGAAGCCGTGGCCGACCAGCGACTTGTGGAGAATATCGACGTCTTTCTTGCGATTGCAGAAAATGATCGCGTTTTTGACGTCTTCGATTTCGATCAGCCGGCGCAGCGCGTCGCGCTTGCTCTCCGGTTCCATGATCGCCAGCCCCTGGGTCACGGTCAGCGCCGGCGAGGCCGGCGGGGCGACCGAGATTTCCTTAGGGTTCGACAAGAACGCGTCGGCCAGGCGGCGGATCTCCGGCGGCATGGTCGCGGAGAAGAACAAGGTCTGCCGGATCTTGGGCAGCAGGGAGACGATGCGCTCGACATCCGGGATGAATCCCATGTCGAGCATGCGGTCGGCCTCGTCGATCACCAGGATCTTGACGTCGGAGAGGAGGATCTTGCCGCGCTCGAACAAATCGAGCAGGCGGCCCGGCGTCGCGATCAACACGTCGACGCCGCGATCCAGCTTGCGCTCCTGCTCGACGAAACTCTCGCCGCCGATGAGCAGCGCCATGCTGAGCTTTTGGTGCTTGCCGTAGACCTCGAAGGATTGCGCGACCTGTGCCGCGAGTTCCCGCGTCGGTTCGACGATCAGGCTGCGCGGCATTCTGGCGCGCGCCCGGCCGGATGAGAGGATTTCGATCATCGGCAGCGAGAACGACGCCGTCTTGCCGGTGCCGGTCTGGGCGCAACCCAGCACGTCGCGTCCGGTCAGGACATGGGGGATCGCCTGCGCCTGGATCGGTGTCGGCGTGGTATAGCCGGCATCGGTGATCGCTTGCAGAAGGTCCGGCGAAAGACCAAGGTCAGTGAAGTTAGTCAAGGATAGTTATTTTCCGGTTTTGGCTTCGTACGATTACGAGCAGCCAGTACTTGGGCGCTTGGTGCTGGAAAGTCAAAGGTGTCGTGCGTGCCCGACGTGGACCTCTGCCATGCATCGCACCCTATGGCACGATACGCCTGAGGTGTGACCGGTTGATGGCAGAGCCGACTGATCGGCCAAGCCATCAACTTGGATCGGCGAACCCACGGTGCATATTCCCTGGTACTTAGCCCTTATTCATTAATTGTCAACAAAACTCGCGCTTCAATGTCGAGCCGGAATTGTCGGGAAGAAGAGTGCCGTGAAACAGGCGTACCTTGCCGAACCCATCCTCATGGCGTCGCCGATGCCCGAGTCCCTGGCGTCGGTGCCGGCCGAGACGGCTCAATATCGGATCGCCGCGATAATCTTGCTGCTGTTCGCGCTGGCGACGGCGGCGCTCTTGCCGATGGCGGCCGACCGTCTGCCGCCGATTCCTGGTTTCGTGGCGATGTATCAGACCGCGCTGATCGTTGCCTATGCGGTAAGCGCCTTTCTGCTGTTCGCGCAATTTCACCGCAGCCGCTCGGTGCCGGTGCTGATCGTCGGTGGGGGCTGCCTTTACACCGCCGCCATCGTCACCGTTCAGCTGCTTACTTTCCCAAACATCTTCACGACCGACCGGCTGCTGGGCAACGGTCCCGACACGACCATCTGGCTCTGGACGTTTTGGCATTTGGGGCCGCCGATCTCGGCCTTGATCTACGCGGCGGTGGTCCGCGGGAACCGCCATCCGCTGGTCGCCACGGCACGGGTTCCCCTGCTGTCGCTCGCCACCGCCGCCGGCATCGTGCTGCTGATCGCGGCCTGCGCGGTGTTGTGCGTCGGTTTCGTCCAATATCTGCCGAAATGCGTGGTCGGTGACGATTATACCTTGCTGACGACCTCCGGGATCGGACCGGGCGTCGAGCTGCTGACGATCGCCGCTCTGGTCATGCTGTGGCGCGTCACGCGCCAAGGCCGCACGGTTCTCGAAGTGTGGCTGGCGGTTTCCCTGGTGCTGCTGATCCTCGACAATCTGCTGACCCTGACCGGTGCCGCGCGCGGCACGATCGGCTGGTACGGCGGCCGGATCGAAGCCTTGTTGTCGGGATGCGTGATCCTCGGGGTGTATCTGCGCGAGATCGATGTGTTGCAGACCCGGGCGGATGTCTCCGCTACCCGGCACGCGGTCGCCGAGGCCGACCTGCGGACGGCCCGGGACAGTCTGGATTTGGCGCTGGAAGCCGCCGGCATGGGCCTCTGGGATCTGGATCTCGCGACCGGCGCCGCGCGGCGTTCGGCGCGGCACGACCGGATCTTCGGCTACACCGCACCGTGCCCAAGCTGGGACCGGGAGGCGCTGCTGGAGCATGTCCTGCCAGAGGATCGCGAGAGCGTCGAGCAAGCCTTCGAGGCGGCGGTGCCCTCCGGCCGATTGTCGTTCGAACGGCGCATCCGCCGGGCGGACGGCAGCGTGCGGTGGATCAGCATGACCGCGCGTGTCGATCATGACGAGCAGGGTGCGGCCTCCCGCATCGCCGGGGTGGTGATGGATGTGACCGACCGGCGCACCATGGAGGATCAGCTTCGGCAGTCGCAGAAGATGGAGGCGGTCGGCAAGCTTACCGGCGGTGTCGCCCATGATTTCAACAATCTGCTGACCGTCATAACGGGCGCCCTGGAGTTGATGCTGCGGCATCCCGAGGATAGCCAACGGGTGGCGAGGCTATCGGACAATGCGCTGAAGGCATCGCGTCGCGGCGAACGCCTGATCAAGCAGCTGATGGCGTTTTCGCGTCAGCAGGTGTTGCGGCCGGAGACCGTCAATCCGAACAAGCTGCTGCTGAATTTCGACCCGCTGGTGCGCGGTGCCATCGGCGAGGCGGTCAAGTTGACGCTGGAGCTCGATCCCTCCCTCGATCCGGTGCAGATCGATCCCGTGCAATTCGAGGCGGTCATCCTGAACCTGGTGGTCAACGCGCGGGACGCCATGGTCGGGCGCGGCGGCGGGATCGTCATCGAGAGCCGTAATGTCCTGCTGGACGAAGCCTATACAGCCGACAGTCCGGAAGTGGTTCCCGGCCCTTATAGCTTGATCGCGGTGTCGGACACGGGGCACGGCATGGATACGGCGACCATGGCCCGCGCCTTCGACCCGTTCTTCACCACCAAGGAAGTCGGCAAGGGCTCGGGGTTGGGATTGTCTCAGGCTTATGGCTTCGTGAAATCGGCCGGTGGCCATATCAAGATCTATTCCGAGGTCGATGTCGGCACGACGGTGAAGCTCTATTTGCCGAAATCGGCCAACTCCCCGCGCATCGAACAGACCCGCGCCGCGGTGCCCCTACGCCGCGCCGCATATGGCGAGACGGTGCTGGTGGTCGAAGACGATCTGGACGTTTTGTCGATCGCGGTGCTGAGCTTGAACGAGCTTGGCTACACGGTCATCTCGGCGACGAATGCGCGCGACGCCCTGGAGCAGCTCGGCGCCAATATTCGCATAGACATCCTGTTTTCCGATGTGGTGATGCCGGGCGGCATGAATGGCGCCCAACTGGCGGTGGAGGCCCGGCGCGTTCGGCCCGATCTCAAGGTGCTGTTGACCTCGGGCTATACCGCCGCCGCCCTTGCCAATCACCATGGTTTGCTGGACGACGTCGCGGTGCTCGGCAAGCCCTATGGTCGCGACGATCTCGAGACCAAGCTGCGCCTGGTGCTGAGCAGCGGGTAGGGGGCTTACAGCCTGACTCCGCCGCCCTTCGGGATCAAAGCCACTTGACGTGACATGCCGAATATAGGATACCCCCCTATACTAATTTGGGAGTATCATGAGCCACACCGTTCGCGAGAAGCAGAAACTGCTGAACCGGGTCCGCCGGATCCGCGGGCAGGTCGAGGCGATCGAGCGCGCTCTTGACGACGAACTCGGCTGCGAGAAGGTCATGCACCTGATCGCGGGGTGCCGCGGCGCCATCAACGGCCTGCTGGCAGAGGTGGTCGAGGACCACGTCCGGACGCATCTGGTCGACCGCGAAAAGGATCCCGGTGCCCTCAAGGAGGATGCCGTCGACCAGCTGGTCGACGTCGTCCACAGCTATTTCAAGTGAGGAGCGAGAGATGAGCGACCAGGTTTCGTTGCGCCCGGGGGCGCACAGCCACGTGTTTCTCGGCGCCGGTCACGAGAAGAACGAACGCAAGACCTGGGCGGTGATTGCGCTGTGCGCTGCCCTGATGGTGCTCGAGATCGGCGGCGGCAGCCTATACGGCTCGTTGGCCCTCGTGGCCGATGGCCTGCACATGTCTACCCACGCCGCGGCCCTGCTGATCGCGGCGATTGCCTACACCTATTCTCGGAAACACGCGGCCGATCCGTCCTTTGCCTTCGGCACCGGCAAGCTCGGTGATCTCGCCGGGTTCTCCAGCGCCGTCATCCTGGCGATGATTGCGCTGTTGATCGGCTATGAGGCGATCTCGCGCCTGCTTCAGCCTGTTGTCATCAACTTCGACGTTGCCATCCCGATCGCCTTTCTCGGCCTGTTCGTGAATATCGCCAGCGCTTGGCTCCTGAGCGGCGGCGATCACGGGCATAGCCACGGCCACAGCCATGGTCATAGCCACGGGGACGGCCATGACGATACCCATGCCGATCATCACGAGGACGACGTCCGCCGCATCGACACCGGCCATGGCTTTCTGCTGCTCGAAGTGTTCGAGGACGGCGTGCCGCCGCGCTTCCGGGTGCGGTTCGAGGGCAGCCAGGGCTTGATGCCGGTACCGGGAGGGCAGTCCCTCGCCGTCGAGACCACTCGCCCCGACGGCACGCACCAGACCTTCACCTTCGTCAACCGTGGCGGCTATCTGGAATCGGTCGAGGAGATCCCCGAGCCGCATGCCTTCACGGTGCGCATCCGTCTTGGCCATGCCGGTCACGTCCATTCCCACGAGCTTGCTTTCGAAGAACACGACCACGGGCATGGCGACCACGGTGTCGCCCATCGCGACAACAACATGCGGGCCGCGTTCATCCATGTGATCGCGGACGCCGCCGTATCGGTGCTGGCGATCCTTGGCCTGCTTGCCGCGAAATTCCTGGGTTGGACCTTCATGGACCCGATGATGGGCATCGTCGGGATGCTGGTGATCGCGAACTGGTCCTACGGCCTGGTGCGCGACACGGGCGCCATCCTGCTCGACATGACGCCGGACCGGCAGATGGCGGCGAGCATACGCCAGGAGATCGAGACCGACGGCGACCAGCTGACCGACCTGCATCTCTGGCGGCTCGGGCCCGGCCATCTGGGCGCGATCGTCGCGATCATCACCAGCCAGCAGCGCGGTCCGGAATTCTATCGGGCGCGCTTGGGGCGCTTCGCATCCCTGTCACACGTCACCGTCGAAGTGCAATCGACTTAGAACGAGCCTGTCATCGCCGGTCCGACTGGGGGACACAGCCGATCTGATCGATGCACAGGGAGCCTAAATATCCAGATCGCGGACGAAGCGTGCATTTTCCTGGATGAAATTGTAGCGCAGCTCCGGTTTGCGGCCCATCAGGCTTTCGACCAAGACGGCCGTGCGCCGGGCCTGTTCCACACCTTCAAGGACCGCTTCGTCGGAGCTGTCGAGTTCCGACAGCGGCGCCAGAGGTGTCGTATGGGGGGTGCATACGCGCAGCAGGACGCGGGTCTTAGGGTCCATGGTCGTCTCGCGCAGGCTGATCGGCGGCATCTCGCCCAAGCCCTTGAATCGGCTGACCTCCACCTTGCCTTTGCCGCTGAAGGTCGTCGCCATCAGCGTTTCCTTATGCGCGTCGTCGCGGGCATAGATCTTGAGATCGCCGGCCGATAGGCGATAGAGCGGCGGCAGGGCGAGGTAGAGATGCCCGTTGCGCACCAGCTCCGGCATTTCCCGGTAGAAGAACGTCATCAGCAAGGCCGCGATATGCGCGCCATCGACATCGGCGTCGGTCATGATGATGACCCGCTCGTAGCGCAGCCGGTCGTTCTGGTACTGCTTGCCGGCACCGCAGCCGAGCGCCAGGATCAGATCCGACAATTCCTGATTGGCGCGCATCTTGTCGGCCGAGGCGCTGGCGACGTTCAGGATCTTGCCGCGCAACGGCAGGATCGCCTGGGTGTCCCGATTGCGCGCCTGTTTGGCGGAGCCGCCGGCGCTGTCGCCCTCGACCAGGAAGATCTCGGTGCCGATCTGTGTGTCGCGGGTGCAATCCGCCAGCTTGCCGGGCAGGCGCAGCTTGCGGGTCGCCGTCTTGCGACCCAGCTCCTTTTGCTGCTTGCGGCGTTGCCGTTCCTCGGCTTTCTCGATCAGGCTGTCGAGCAGGGTTTTGGCGGCGACCGGATCGTCGGCGAGGAAGTGCTCGAACCGGTCCTTCAACGTCGCGTCGACCAGCCGCGTCGCCTCCGGCGACACCAGCCGATCCTTGGTCTGGCCCTGGAACTGCGGGTCGCGCATGAACAGCGACAACAGGATGACCGTGCCGCCGACCACATCCTCGGCCGCGACCACGGCCGCGCGCTTGTTGCCCAGCCGCTCGCCATGGGCGCGGATGGCGCGGGTCAGCCCGGTGCGCAGGCCCAGCTCATGCGTGCCGCCGTCATGGGTCGGGATGGTGTTGCAATAATAATGGGCGAAGCCCTCCGCATCCTCCGGCCAGGCGATCGCCCACTCGACCCGGGCGCCACCGGCGAGATCGGCCTCGCCGACGAACGGCTTATCGACGATCAGGGGCAGGTCGGTCAGGCTGGATGCCAGGAAATCGCCGAGGCCGCCCGGGAAATGCAGCGTATCGCGCGCCGGCACCGTATCCGGACGGGGCAGGGTCTCGGCGCAGGACCAGCGGATCTCGACGCCTCGGAACAGATACGCCTTGGAGCGTGCCAGCCGATAGAGGGTCGCCGGCTTGAACGCGGCATCCGGGCCGAAGACGGTCGCGTCCGGATGGGCGGTGATCGTGGTGCCTCGGCGGTTCAGCACCGGGCCGAGTGCCAGGAGGGGGCCCTGTGGCAGACCACGGGAATATTCCTGGCGCCACAGCTGCCGGTCGCGGGCGATCTCCACCACCATACGGTCCGACAGGGCGTTGACCACCGAGATGCCGACGCCGTGCAGCCCGCCGGCGGTCTTATAGACGTCGCCGCCGAACTTGCCGCCTGAATGCAGCGTGGTGAGGATGACTTCGAGCGCCGATTTGTCCGGGAATTTCGGATGCGGGTCGACCGGGATGCCGCGGCCATTGTCGCGGATGGTCAGCGTGCCGTCCTCGGCCAGTTCCATTTCGATGCGGCTGGCATGGCCGGCGACGGCCTCGTCCATCGCATTGTCGAGGATTTCGGCCGCCAGATGATGCAATGCGCGCTCGTCGGTGCCGCCGATATACATGCCGGGTCGACGCCGCACCGGCTCCAACCCTTCCAGAACCTCGATGTCCTTGGCAGAATAGGTTTCCGGTTTGCGTGCCGCGTTGCTGTCGAAAAGATCCGCCATGGCGCGGAGTATAGGAAGCAGCCTCGTGGCAAAGCAAGCAGATGCAGTAGGGGCGGGCCTGTCCGGCCGCTGGATATAGGGGTATGGGATGACGATCGTTCAATCTGTGGATCGTCCGGGGCCGCCCCCGTGGGAACCGGCGCTGCGGGCGATTGCGATGCCGGCGGATACCAATCCGAACGGCGATATCTTCGGGGGCTGGCTGCTGTCGCAGATGGATCTGGCGGGCGGCTATGCCGCCGGGCAGCGGGTGCGGGGCCGGGTCGCGACCATCGCCATCGAGGCCATGAAGTTCCACCGCCCGGTCGTGGTCGGCGACGAGGTGAGCTGCTACGCATCCATCACCAAGCTGGGGCGCACCTCGATCACCATTCTCGTGGAGGCTTGGGCGCGGCCCCTGCATGGCGACCAGCGCACCAAGGTCACCGAAGGCGTCTTCACCTTCGTGGCGATCGACGACCAGCGGCGGCCGCGCCAGATCGACCAGTCCCAGCCAGGCTAGCAAAACACCCCACAGGCTAGCAAAACACCCCGCGAGGCACGATCGGCGCCGCGGGGTGTTCGTTCTGGCGGGCGTTAGTGCTTGATGGTTTCCCGGATCTTATCCTTGGCGCCGCCGACGGCGCTCTGGACTTTGCCCGCGGCCTTCTCGCCCTTGCCTTTGGCGATGGTCTTGCTGTCGCCGGTCATCTTGCCAACGGCTTCCTTCACGCTGCCCTTGGCTTGGTGAGCGGCGCCGTGCATCCGATCCTTATCCATGAGGGTCTCCCATTCTGGTTCTCGCGCGGCGCCGGATGCGCCGTCGCTTAGCCAACCAACGCCGGTTGCCCGGATGAGTTCAGATCGATCAGTTCAGATCTACCGGTGCGACCTCGCGCGCGGCTTCCTCGATCGGTCGGATGGTGACCGGTGTCACGCCAGCCCCTTTCATGCCGATTTGATCGGCCGCCTTTTCAGCCAGATCGATGACCCGGCCTTTGACATACGGCCCCCGATCGTTGATGCGCACGCGCACGGTTTTACCGTTCTTCATATTGGTGACTTCAACCGTCGAGCCGATCGGCAGGGTCTTGCTGGCCGCGGTCAGCTTGTCCGGATTCATCGGTTCGCCGCTGGCGGTCGGCTTGCCTCGCCAGTGCTTGCCATACCATGACGCCTTGCCCGTCTGCGCCTGAGCTTTCGGCAAACCGATCTCGGTCTTCTTCAAGCCTCTCGGGTCTACCTCGGCGATAAGCGTGCTCCCGTCCCTAGGAGGTTGGGCGTCCCCAGGAGATTGGGCGGGCGATGACGAGGCGGTTGAGGAGTGGGCGGCGGGTTCGGCATTCGCGGCGCCGTTGAGGCCAATTGCCAGCAAAGCGCCGAGAAAGATCGGAGAAATCCGACTGTGCATTCGCAGTATAACCTCTTTTTGTTCGCGAAACTTGTCGACCTCGCAGAAGAAATGTTCCATCGATAGCTGAGTATGGGCGGCGCATATTGGCGTTGAATGTGCCCATTTTATGGCATGGCTGCGTCATTTCATGGGTTTGTCGCGCATCGACCGGTGTCGCGGGCGAATGCGTGACCTGTGGCTAACCGCCCGCCACGAAATCGCCTTAGAGTTGCCCTACCGCCGCCCTGCCACCACGACACAGTCGATCCCGTGCCGCCGCCAGACGGTGTGGGAGTGGTGGGATCAAGGGGCGAAATGATGTGTGCATATCAGGAGCCGACGCTTCTCGAAGTCATGGCCGAGCCGATCGTCCAGGCATTGATGGCCCGCGATAGCGTGCGGGAGGCCGACCTTCGGCGACTGCTCGCCGATGTGCGCCTGATGCTGGAGCAGGATGCCGCTCGCGCCCAAGACCGCCGGCCCCGGGAAGACTGGGTCCGGGAAGACCGGGCTTGAGAACACCGGGCCCCAAGGACACCGGGCCTCGAGGGCTGATGTGAGGGCGCGCGGATAGACGTCCGGGGGGCAGTTGGGCTCGTCGCCGCCGAACAGAGGCGACATTGCCATTCCGATTTCAAGCCCTATGATGGTTACTTGGCCGTAACAGCCAAGGACATTAGGGTAATGGACGTGCGTGGAGTACTCGTCGTCGACGATAATCTCATCGTTCGTGATGTTGCCGCCGCGATGCTCGAAGATGCCGGCTATGAGGTGTTGCTGGCAGCCAACGGCACCGAAGCAATGGATATGCTGGAGCGGCATCCGCATATCGCTTTACTGTTCACCGACGTCGTCATGCCCGGCGTCGACGGCTTTATGCTGGCCGATATGGCCAAAATGCGGTGGCCGGCACTGAAGGTGCTGTATGCGACCGGCTTCATGGAAATCGCCACCGCCCGGTCGAAGCCCGGCGTGCTGCACGGCCCGATCATCGATAAGCCGTATCACTCGCAGCAGCTCCAGGACGAGGTGGCGCGCGTCCTTGCCTGAGCTGCGTATTTCGCTGGAGCTGTGACGTAGTTCACACGCTCGGCACAACTGTCGGCGTTACACTGTCGAGGACGCAACGTCCAAGGTAGTCCGGCCGATGATCACGCGCAGAGTGCTGGTGGTCGATGACAATGTTGGTGTCAGAGAGCTTGCCGCGGCAATGCTCGAAGACGGCGGTTACGCGGTTTTGTTGGCGGCCGACGGTCCCGAGGCCATGGATATGTTGGAGCGCTATTCCGACATCGCACTCCTCTTCACGGATGTCGTGATGCCTGGTGTGGATGGTTTCATGCTCGCGGACATGGCCAAGGTGCGCTGGCCGCTTCTCAGGGTTCTCTACGCCACCGGTTTTGTGGAGATGCTCAATGCCCGATCCAAACCCGGCGTTCTCCACGGGCCCATCATCGGCAAACCCTACGGTCCGCGGGATTTGCAGGCCGAGGTAGAGCGGGTCCTGTGCTGACCGACTTTGAGACAAAAGGCGAGGCCGGGATTAACGTGTGAACCAGGTCACATCGGCGTGCTTCGCGGCGCTGCTACCGTCGCGACATGATGTTGAATTCAGATATCTGGGCGAGCGCCAAATTCCTCGTGGATGTCCATGGCGGAGAAGCTGTGCAGGTGGCCTTGGGGCGCGCCGTGGCCCTCAGCAACGAGGGGGATCTGGACGGCGTCTGGCTTTGGGCCATGGTTGCCAAGGCCGCTCATCAAATCACCAAGCCGAGGCCGGATAGGGGCGAACGGGTGCATTGAGCGGAACGCTCCGCGTAATGGTGAGCGGGACGCTCCGCGCACGGCGAGCGGAACGCTCCGCGCAACATCGCCTGTCCATCAAATTAAAAAACCCCCGCCGGATCGCTCCCGCGGGGGTTTTCTATTGGCTTGTTCCCGGTCCGCGGGGAGCGGACCGGGATGTGGTCAAAGCCGCCGGATCAGACCGAATAATACATCTGATACTCGATCGGGTGCGGCGTGTGCTCGAACGCGTAGACTTCCTCGTATTTCAGCTCGATATAGGCTTCGATCTGTTCGCGCGAGAACACATCGCCCTTGAGCAGGAAGGCGTGGTCGGCCTTGAGGCTGTCCAGCGCTTCGCGCAGCGAGCCGCAGACGGTCGGCACGTTCTTCAGTTCCTCGGGCGGCAGGTCGTACAGATTCTTGTCCATCGGCTCGCCCGGATGGATCTTGTTCTGAATGCCGTCGAGGCCGGCCATCAGCATCGCCGAATAGGCGAGGTAGGGGTTCGCGCCCGGGTCCGGGAACCGCACCTCGACGCGCTTGCCCTTCGGGCTCGACACGTAGGGAATGCGGCAGGAGGCGGAGCGGTTACGCGACGAGTAGGCCAGCAGCACCGGCGCTTCGAAACCCGGGATCAACCGCTTGTAGCTGTTGGTCAGCGGGTTGGTGAAGGCGTTCAGCGCCTTGGCATGCTTGATGATGCCGCCGATGTAGTAGAGGCAGGTGTCCGACAGATCGGCATAGCCCGAACCGGCGAAGGTCGGCTTGCCTTCCTTCCAGATCGACTGGTGGACATGCATGCCCGAGCCGTTGTCGCCCTTGATCGGCTTCGGCATGAAGGTCGCCGTCTTGCCGTACTGATGCGCCACGTTGTGCACGACATACTTGTAGATCTGCATGTCGTCGGCGGTGCGGACCAGCGTGTTGAACACGAAGCCAAGCTCGTGCTGGCTCGGCGCCACCTCGTGGTGATGCTTTTCGACGTCGAGGCCCATATCGGCCATCACCGACAACATCTCGGCGCGCAAATCGCCGGCGCTGTCGACCGGGGCCACCGGGAAATAGCCGCCCTTGATCGGCGGGCGATGGCCGGTATTGCCGTCCGGGTATTGACGGTCGGTGTTGTACGGACCCTCGTCGCTGTCGATCTTGTACGAGACTTCGTTCATCGCGACCTTGAAACGCACGTCGTCGAACACGAAGAACTCGGCCTCGGCGCCAAAGAACGCCTTGTCGCCGATGCCGGTCGAGCCGAGATAGGCCTCGGCCCGCTTGGCGGTCGAGCGCGGGTCGCGCTGATAGGCCTGGCCGGTACCCGGCTCATACACGTCGCAGAAAATCACCAGCGAGGTCTGCGCCGCGAACGGGTCGAGCGTCGCGGTCGAGCAGTCCGGCATCAACGTCATGTCGGATTCGTTGATCGCCTTCCAGCCGGCGATCGACGAGCCGTCGAACATGACGCCTTCCTTGAGGAAATCCTCCGAGATGGTCTTCACGTGGTGGGCAAGGTGCTGCCACTTGCCGCGCGGATCGGTGAAGCGGAAATCGACGTATTTGACGTCGTGCTCCTTGATCATCTCCATGACTTTTTTGACGTCAGACATCGCTCTGTTTTCCCAGTGGTTCTAAGGGTGGGCCCGAAAAAACTTCAAATTGGCTTTGGCAAGCGGCGTTGGCTTAGCAAACAAATAGCGTTCGGCGCCGACAACGGGAGCACGTAGAGGCTCGCCCGCATTTCCTAGCACAAATTACCGCGCCGTAAACTCCGCGTATGCATCCGGTGGCGAGGTTGCGCCGTCACCGCCACGCGACGCGAAGGCCCGACACACCGCATGCCGGCCGACCCGCCCCGGTCGCGGCGTCGTTCCCCCGTCGAATGCGCCGGCTCAGACGGCACCGGATACACATCGCACCAGCTCAAATCGCATCCGCTCAAATCGCATCTGGGCCCCGTTCGCCGGTCCGGATACGGACGACCTCCTCGATCGTCGTTACGAAAATCTTGCCGTCGCCGATCCGACCGGTATGCGCCGCCTGCTGGATGACCTCGATGGCCCGCTCGACCAATGCATCTTCCATGATCACTTCCAGCTTCACCTTGGGCAGGAAATCGACGACGTATTCCGCGCCGCGATACAGCTCGGTATGACCCTTCTGCCGGCCGAAGCCCTTCGCCTCGGTCACGGTGATGCCCTTGATCCCAACCTCGTGCAGCGCTTCCTTCACTTCATCAAGTTTGAACGGCTTGATGACCGCTTCAACCTTTTTCATATCTAAACCCCGCCAAACGTCCGATCGGCCGGCAGCGATCGCCGGTACCGAAGGCAAGCATGCGCCGTGCCACACATTGTCGCTAGGGGCGAACCGCGATCACCCCCTCAACATGAGCCTTATCCGTTCCACCGCCTCGGCCAGCGCGCTCAGGCTGGAGGCATAGGATATGCGCAGATAACCAGCACCCTCTCGGCCGAAGCTGGTGCCGGCGATGGTCGCGACTCCGGCCTCGTCGAGCAGTTTCGACTGCAGTGCCCGACTGTCGTAACCGGTGCCCTCGATCGAGGGAAACGCGTAGAACGCGCCGCCCGGCTCGACGCAGCGAAATCCGGGTAGACCGTTCAGCGCGTCGACGATCATCCGGCGGCGCCCGGCGAACGCCTCGACCATGCGGGCCGCCGGCTCACGCGGGCCGGTCAAGGCCGCGATGCCGGCATATTGCGCCGCCGCGTTGACGCAGGAATGGTTGTTGATGGCAAGGCGCTCGGCCAGCGGCAGCAGCGCCTTGGGCCAGACGCTATAGCCCAGGCGCCAGCCGGTCATCGCATAGGTCTTGCTGAACCCGTCCAGCAGGATCAGCCGGTCGCGGAGCGTGGGATAGGTCAGCAAGCTCACATGCTCGGCGCCGTCATAGATCATCTCGCCGTAGATTTCATCGCTCAGTACGGCGACTTGTGGAAACGCCTCCAGCCCCGCGACCAGCCGATCGAGCTCGGCGCGGGGGACCACGCCGCCGGTCGGATTGGCGGGGCTGTTCAACACCAGCAGGCGGGTGCGGGGCGTGATCCGCGACAAAACCTCGTCCGCGGCGAAGGCGAAACCCCGCGCTTCGGTCAGCGGCAGCGGGACCGGCGTGGCGCCGGCAAAGCGGATGGCGCTTTCGTAGATCGGGAAGCCGGGGTCGGGAAAGATGATTTCGACGCCCGGCTGTCCGAACATCAGCATGGCGAAGAACATCGTGACCTTGCCGCCGGGCACCACCAGCACGTCCGCGGGATCGACCGTGGCGCCGTGCCGGCGATGAAGGTCGGCGGCGATCGCCTCGCGCAGGGCAGGGATGCCATTGGCCGGCGTATAGCCGTGATGGCCATCGCGCAGCGCCTTGATCCCCGCCTCGACGATATGGTCCGGCGTCGGGAAATCTGGCTGGCCGATGCCGAGATTGATGATCGAGCGACCGGCGGCTTCCAGCGCCTTGGCCCGAGCCAAAACCTCGAAGGCGGTCTCGGTCCCCAGCAGGGTCATCCGCTCTGCCACACTCAATCCTGCCGTCAAGACAGCGTTCTCCCCATGCTTCGTGATGCGCCATCGCCGCGGTCGCTTGGACGACCGTTATGCCTTCCAGGCGGGGGTCTGGCAATCGAGGTGCGATCGGACATGTCGGGCATGCCTTGACGCGTCGCGTCCGGGTGCGCTACGACCCACCGCAATGTGGCGGGTGTAGCTCAGCTGGTTAGAGCGCCAGATTGTGATTCTGGATGTCGCCGGTTCGAACCCGGTCACTCGCCCCATTTTCCTCTTTGAATTCCGAAGATTTAC
>Ga0179596_10000172_pt1 | contig 41166 bp, 58 predicted proteins | sample CZODoug1_1_08_16_FD_155494 | JGI IMG/M metagenome (GOLD analysis project Ga0179596, IMG submission 155494) | Vadose zone soil fungal communities from Angelo Coast Range Reserve, California, USA - CZODoug1_1_08_16fungal (Illumina Assembly) | ecosystem: Environmental > Terrestrial > Soil > Vadose... | reverse complement strand
AAGGTTACCGTGATGAACTCCTGCCGATCCACAGCGTGCGACCTCAACCGTCGCTCCCAATCGTAGCGAAAAATACGGCCGGCCGCTTCGCAGTAGTCAGTATAGAAGGGCCACTGGCCGCTTGTGGGCCGCATGCTGTCCGCCGTACCGATTCTACAGGCGAGCGCGGCAGGCCTTCGGGGCAATTTGCGTATTTACACCCCCGACTCCTCCGGCAACGAAGCCCGCGACACTGACAAGCCCGCATCGGCTGCGAATCCGAGCACGGCATAGCTGGAATCCGTCGGTCACCGATGTCATTGTGAACACTTGATCGCAGATCGGTATCCTCTGCCCCCGACACCCACCGTGAGTTCACGATGACGTGGAATCCGCGTTCACTTTCGGCGGAATAGGCACGCATACCGCCCCTGGGCGTCTTGACCGGTCCCGGGAGACGGGTATCGACCTACGAATCGACTGTAGGTGAAATGCGCGAGCTTCAAACTCATGGCACCCAACGGGCACATGTGACAATCCAATTACTGAAGATCACCTGGGGTCCAAGGCCGATATCCGCATCAACGACTTCCGCATTCATAAACACCTGGACGGAACCGTCATGCTCAAGCCGAATCTGTGACAAATAAAGAGCAGTCGGATCGAAAATGTTGGCGTCACTGGGGGGCGGCGGGAGAACCTGTATAGACTCGTGAAGTAGGCCATCCAGTCTTCTCTCGGTCTCTTGCCACAATTCTATCTGCGCTCGTGTTGGCCTACGTCCTCGACCTAAGAGTACGAAGTCCTGACCCGCGGCGGTCCGGCGGCGATGCGGGCTCTTCGTGCCGCTGACGCTCCGCTGTCCTGCTTCGCTGCGGACCGGCCCGGACTCCTGTCCGGGCGTTCGCCGACATGCGGCTCACCCATGCACTCGCCCAGCCACGGCGAGGCAGGCGCGCGAGCCCGCCTCGCCTTCCGGCCTCCGGCCGTTGCGCCACGTCGCTTCGCAGTCCTGCTCCGCTAGCGGACCGGCCGCCACTTCCCTGTGGCGTCGCTCGCCGCAGTGTTGCTCGCCCATGGCACAAAGGGGGTTACTCCGCTGTCTTGATCGCAGGCCGCGAGTTAGAGATTCATCCTGGCGCCGCGGCCAGCTTCCATATCGACGAGATCCAGCAAGGAATCATTCTCGACAGCATACCCGATGCCTCAAATCGACCCGAAGCGGACCTTCGCGAGCGCGGCAATTGATCTCCTTTCCTCTTTACCGCATGATTCCAGCACTCAAGTGCAAAACGGGGCGGCAACCGTAGATACGAAAGACACGGATACCAAATATCGTGAGCTGTGAAATGTCCAACAAAGCGCTAGTTGAACTAGAAGCTGCGGGCTTACTTGTGGATCATTCAAGTGTGCCTCGTGAGCTAGTACTCGTTGCACTAAAGCCGATATATGCCAATCTTCCTGCGGCTGCACGCGATGCAATTCGAGTCGCGGCTCAGCATGTGGTACGGGAAGCATCTGACGAAGAATTGATGGCCGCCAAAAATGCATGCTGGGAAGAAATGAAGGCCAACGATTGCGACTTTCCCGACGAGCGAGCGAATCAATACAGGGCCGCTATGTTCGCTGTTGAATCCGGACCAATGCAATATGCATGGCAAGACATGGGTTATTTCGTACTATTCGCGACCAATGCCGGCGTGGATGACGCGACCCTCGCCGGACTTCTGAAGGAACACTATAACGCCCCGCATACTTAGCCAGTCTGCCACCTTGCTGCATGTCTGCGTTTGACCGTCTGCCGCCCGATGCGGACGACTCCGACCACCGGAGACGGGTCTCCGATCCCAGCCATCCTCGCGCAAATAAGGTTCGAACGGCTGACTCCTAGGTGGGAACAGAGCTCCGCGACTCAGACGACAAAAGGCGGGGAAGGCGAGATGCAAACTGCTCAAAGATCCAACCCATGAAAGGAAGGCCGACAACAAGCATAACCAATAAATAAGAAATCCAGAGTGACAAACCGGGTACTGATCGCGACAAACGGCCCACAGCGGCGGCCACTGCACCAAGAAAAATATTCGTTAAAAGAAACATTAGAAATACCCATAGACCGCGAATCCAGAAGCGCCCAAAAGTTACTTTTCCCTCCATGATTGTCATCCTCATATGTGGATAGTTTTCCGACGACCGATACATAGCAAGGCGATGCGACAACTTTTCGGCAACACCGGCGCTCACCTTGCGTCTGCCTACGCGCGTAATAGAACCATTGGCTGCTTGACCAGTCAAAACATCATACGGGTGTCCGAAAGCCGTCAACCGCGCCCCTCTTCTCCTCGACACCCCCAACCCTTCCTCCGTGTTGCTCGCGCATGGCGCAAGGAGGCGGAGGGGGACGATCCAACCCCAGGTCTCCTCCGCCTTCTTGATTGCAGGCCCTGTGACCAGGGACTTACCCTGGCGCCGCGAAATCGGCTCGGTTCCTGTCAGTCAATCGCGCGATCTTTCGTCTCCGGCAGAACAATCAGGGCGACGACCGCCGTAGCAAGGGCGACTCCGACGGGATACCAAAGACCCGCGAAGATGTTGCCTTCGTATATCACCAATGCCGAGGCAACGAAGGGTAGGAAGCCGCCCAGAATGCCGACGCCTAGATGGTATGGCAGCGACAGCGAAGTCGTGCGAATTCTCGCCGGGAACATCTCGACCATGAATGCCGCCATCGGCCCGTACACCATGCCGACTAACGCCATCAGCCAGACCACGACTACAATTGCGCCGGCAACGTTCACGTTTCCTGCGGTGCCTTTGAAGCCGGATGCTTCGAGCGCGTTTTTGTAAGTGGCCTCGTCGAATCCGGTCAGTCTCGCTTCCCCGATGCGAGTCACCATGCCGCCGCCGACAGGTCCAGGAGTCGAGGTGTACGAAAGTCCGTTGCGACTGAAGAATTTGCGTGCCTTATCACATGCCGATACCGGCGTTGCGAACAACGAGAACGTGCAGTTGTCGGCACTGATCTCGATCGGGTTTCGTTTCGAGAAAGCCGACAAACCAGGGTTGGCGAAATTGGCGAGTGCGTGGAAGCTCGGGATCAACGTCAACGCGCCCAACAGCAGCCCGGCAATCATGACGGGTCTGCGTCCCATTCGATCGGACAGCGCGCCGAACAGAACAATGAGAGGTGTTCCTAAGCTCAGGCCGATGGCAAAGATCGCGTAGCTTGTCTTGTAGTCGACCTGCAGCGTACTTTGCAGGAAAAACAGCGCATAAAACTGCGCGCCATACCAAATCACCGTCATGCCGCTTGTGATTCCGAATAACGTGATGAGAACGCCCTTCAAATTGGCCCACGAACCGAAACTCTCCCGAATCGGAGAGTTTGAGGTAGTCCCATCCAGTTTCATCTGTTGGAATACCGGTGACTCTTCGAGCTTGAGGCGGATGTAAACCGACACGACGAGCAATACAATCGATGTCAGAAATGGGATACGCCAGCCCCAGGACTTGAATGCGGCGTCACCCAATGTGAGACGACATGTGAGAATGACAAGTAGCGAAAGCAGCAGACCAATCGTCGACGTAGTTTGCAACCAGCTCGTGAAGTAGCCGCGGTGGGCCGGCCGTGCGTGCTCCGCCACATACGTGGCGGCACCCCCGTATTCACCGCCGACGGCAAGACCTTGCGTCAGTCGCATCAACACCAAAAGCACAGGCGCCCAGACCCCAACCTGCGCGTAGGTCGGTAACAACCCGACGACGACGGTTGAGAGACCCATCATCACCATCGTGACCATGAAAGAACGCTTGCGGCCGATGCGGTCACCCAGAGCGCCGAACACGAGCGCGCCGAAGGGCCGCACGGCGAAGCCCGCACCAAACGTAGCGAGACTGGCGAGAAACGCCGCGGTCTCATTGCCGGGTGGAAAGAACAAGGCACCAAAGAAGACGGCGAGGCTGCCGTAAAGGAAGAAGTCGTACCATTCGAAGACCGTTCCCAATGAGGCCGCCAATAACACCAATTGCGAATCTGTCGCACGCACCGCTTTGCCAGCGATGAGTTCCGACGGCACACTTAACTCAGCGAACCCTAGTTTGACGTCTGTCCTCTCCATTGGCGTTTCCTCCTGGTTTCCTCTTCCGTAAGTATCGGAGGCAGCGCGTCCATCATCTGTAAGGCATTCGCAATCGCCTCCTATCCCGTCAAACGCACTACATCACTTGCCGCGTGGCCCGTCAAACAATATGCGAACGGCCTTAATCCGGAAGGCATCCCGGCGCGTCAGACTTTGGCAGTCAGCCCCTTACCCGCTCCCCTGGAAGGGGCGAGGGGGTCGAAGTCCTACTCTGCAGGCTTGATCGCGATCCCCGTGCCGGGATTCACCCTGGCGCCGCGGTCTGCTTTCCGCCTCGACGAGATTCCCGGCACGGAATCGTTTTCCTCTGCACTTCCAATGCCTCGAGTCGACCCCCTGGCGACGGCTACGAATGGCAGCTTAGTGGCACGCCGCGTCTACTCGGGCTCGGCGTCCTGGTGCAAGCCGCAGTGACGGCAATCGCGCCAACTGGATTGGGTCACGGTCTTTGGCGGCCACCGCCAGTAATACCATCCATTGCAGCGAGGTCACCGAAATCGATTCAACCAGATTCCGACAAGGAGGTATCCAAAGAACCATACAGGAACAGCTATGAGTGCCGACCTCGACCATTTGGAGGATAGATATGCGGCTGCGATGACGACGGGAATACCCGCAACCTGCACAGTTCGGAACGCGAAGAATCGACGCTTACGGTCGTGCCAAGCCGCTGCGTAGAGCCCCAACTCCGTCATGTTGAATGCGCCTCCATTTGCCGATATGGGCGCTGTATGATCGCGCCCCATCTAGCGTCGAGCGCCAAGCCAGGTGGGCGGCAACTCGGCTACGATTGTCCTGCTTCAAACTTTGAAGCAAATAGCAAAAGCACCAGTTTAATGCCGGCCAGTATTCCGGCGCCCATCGCCAATGGGACCAAAGCCTCGACGTAGAAGGCGGTCGAGGTCAGCGCGATGCGAAACAAGACCACAACCGCTTGCGCGATCGAAAGAACCGCGGCGAAATAGAAAAACTGAACAGGGTTGCGTAACGACAGCGGATTACCGCTCCAAGACGGCCTACTCCATGATTTGTTCGTACGACGGTTCACGCGCTGTAGACCAAGAATTATTGGCATTGAGAGACAGCACGCGCCAAAAATAACGAGCAGTGCGGTCCAACCGATCGGCGGCCTAGCTCCCGGCACAAGCGGTGCGAATAGTGCGCCAACGGCAACGAGAAGAATCGCACCAAATCGAGCATATCGCCAACCATTCATGGCCTATCACCTGCAGACGGTATGGTCGCGGCATTGTGGACCGTCGGGGGAGACCGAGCAACGTCCCGCCGACCAATTGAACGAGACCCCCGTCGCCGAACCGCGAAGCGGCGTCTGCCTCTCGATTAGTCCTCTCCGGTCCCGCCCGCGACGATCGTAGGATTCTCCGCACGTCAATGCGACGGAGTACCGCCGGTTGATCTCGCAGAGCCGGCTTGCGGCTGCGCGGCGTCTTGCGCCGCCTCCCTTTCCTTTACCTTAGCTCGGTGATGCCCAATAGCGCAGCCCACCGCTGCCCCGGCCACCGCATGATGACCCGCCACGTGGCCGACGACGCTCTTGACATATCACAGCGACAATCGGCAAGGAGTCGGCAGCAACGGTGCGAGGATGGACCTAAAATCGCTCGATGCGAATTCATGTCACGCCGGAACTATGAGAGACGATACCCTGATGCCGAAGAAAAGCCAGGACGCCGAACCCAAAGATGCCGGGCCGATGCAAGGCGACCGGGCTCCCCCGCCGCTCAGCGAGGAGATGATTGAGAAATGGCATGCGGCTGTCGATGCCGCTCGACGCAAGCGCATGCCGCGGCACAATCCAGCGACAGACATCCCCATAGCCAGGCTGTTCGGGCTTCCTGCCCTCGCCTGGCGCGGCGAGTCAAAGGTGTGACTTCGACTCGCTTTCCGGACTCCGGCCGTTGCCCCTTCCGTGGGGCAAACCCGCACACCCTCTCGCCACTCCATTTCGTCACGGCTCCCCACCTCGCCATGTCGGCCTCCAAACCACCGCACATAGCTTTGCCAAAAGAAGCAACGAGAGCGCCACGCCACCGGAAACCATGGCCGATGGAGGCTGTTCCGGAAGGGTCAATAGGTGCTGATAAAGGCAAACTCCCACAGCGGTAATACCCGCGGACCCCATGCCGAATGCAAACACTCCATTTCGGCTGCCGTCCAAAATAGTCCGTGAGTAAATCCAAGAAACCAAATACGGGCCCCAACCCAACACGGACAGAACAATCATGCCCAACCCGGCACCACGACCGAAGGCGTTCAAATGCGGGACCGGAGGACCCTCTAAAGTTCCACACACTGAATGACGCAATCACACCCAGCACCACGTGCACGGCAGCTAATATGCGGCCAGCGACAACGACCGAATCATATGCGTGCCCGGGAGAGTTGGTCGTAGTCATGGAGGATTCACAGTCTTTGAATACACGGCTCTGCTCCGACCTCCATGTCCTCATTCATCGTCCTGCTTCCCCAAACCATGCTCTGTCGCCGATTCTCCGATGGCCAGACTGTTCGGACATTCCCTGTCCTCGCCTGCATTGTCGCTCCTGCGTCAAATCTCGAAGACCTCCCGACCCACCCCTCGTCTCCTAATTGTGGCGGCACCGCCGACGAGCCGCTGCGGCGACGTCTTGGAAGTGCGCAGCGCTACGGTGGAGCTATCGGCGGCGATACTGGAGTTGGACACTGTGACAATCCCAAGCTACTCAGATGCGTCAACGAACAAACGCGGCCCAATGCGGTTGTCTTCTCGCCTTGGCTAACACCTACTGCGGCGTCAGGATAGATGACTCCAATATAGATACCGTACAGGTATAACCTGTCGTTTGACTCGTAGAAAACAGGCCCGCCAGACATGCCCGGAGCCCCTGCTCCGTCGATGAGTGCGATTCTGTGCCGCCCCGACGGCACCGCCGCGACCGAGCGCTTGAGTACGATGGGAGTTGGATTGGCGGCATGCGCACTGTAGCCATAAGGGTAACCAACGATCAGTAGCGAGTCCCCTGGGGAGACCAGGTTCGTCCATAGATCGGAAGGACTAAGAGCTTGGACGGCTGCCAGTTGCAAGGTTTCAGGCAGGCGAATTCGCACTAGGTCATGCCAAAATGGCTCAGATAGGTTAGCCAAGGACAGCGCATCATTCGACACGCACTGTTCGTCCTGCTCCCATAGTGGAGTTGGCGGATTCGTCGAATTGTCATAAAGGTCAACGTCGACCGAGCTCAACCCTCCGATTAAATGTCCAATGTTCGGCTTCGGCAAAGGCTCTGCGGTTTGCATCGATATGCGGAGTTTGAACCTGCGCGCTTGTGCAATTGACCCTGGCAGTCTGGGAGAATCGAGATCAATGCCCGTGACCACGTGGCAACAAGTGTAGACGTACACGACGGATTGGTCTCGAAGGAGAAAGCCGCTTGCCACCGTCGCCCGCGCTTCGTTTCCATGATCGTCCCTAATGAGCACCGGCCAACCCTGCTCATCCAGCAAATCGATTCTGACAACCTTGAAAGGGATGAGGAGGCGTGCCATAGCGCTGGGCATCAGGCTCAGGCCCGATACGCCGCCATTGCCTTCGATAGCCACATTTTGGGGATATTGAGACATTGTGTGCTTAGCTTATCCCGCCGGACGCAATCAGCAAGCGCGGGACAGCAGGGCATCCTAGTCGCAGCAGAGAGACCGCACGAGTGGAGTTGCCCACCTGATCTCACGGTTCTTCAGACTACAAGAAACGCCTCGTTTTCTAGATCAGCCACCATTCGTGCATGACCGCGGACGTACCGACCAAAACGCGCGTCCTCTTAGGTTTCTGTGCCGCCACATAAGCGGTTGCCCTTGTATGCCCGTCGACTAGAACGACGGTGTTAAAGCGACCATCCCGCACCGCGATGCAATCCTCGAATTGATGACCAACCTCGATTCGCCTAATGATAGGTGATATCCCGCTGACCATATCTTGGCATGCAGCAGAAAACGTTTGTGGAACGATCAGGGCCTTTTTGGCGCCTTCGGATACGCGACGGCTTGCTCCGGATAGCTCCAACAACGTAGCGAAATTCGCGTATAGAAACTCACCGAGTTCCGTCACTTCCACTTCGCACCGGCGCCACGAGACCTTATCGGGAAATCCCTTAAACAGCATTGCATTGCGCCTGTACCCACGCACGGCTCCAAGCAGGTACGCGCGAGCTGCGTTGTCAGAGTCATTGGATAAGTCGGCATCGTCAATGAGTTTCGTGTGCGAGCCCTGGATATCGCGGAGCGCGTTGAGATACCAGTTGCGATACCTTGGCGCTTCGATCTCAGCTCTCACAAAGGTGAGCACCACTTCGCTCTCGCTAACGCAGCCCAAATCAATCATGCCTACCTCTATGACTTCCCCCGCGCCTTGCAATCATCCAAAGACGCCGACGCCCATCAGTCCACTATCGCACTTAATGAATGAAAAGCTGCATGAGCCCGGCGATAGTTGCCGATAGTGCCGCTACCATCAAAAAATTATAAGCCCATCCGAGGCGGTGCTGCTTGGAAGTGTTGACTTTGTCCATCGCCGCTAGCACACGTTCACTGTCCTCGCTTACCAATTCTACTAGCTTCGAGTAGCGCGTTCCGATGGGCTCCCGCGCCACCCCAGGATTAGTCAGCTCTCGCGATCTTTTTATCACTGCTGCTCCGTCAGTCGGCACCTCGAAATCCTCGACCTGCAATATCCGGAATGCAACGAAAAGGGCTGCCAACAGGGAAATGAATGTGATCGCGATAAATATTTTTGCGTAAACGACCAACCCGGCATCATGGCAAAACGCAAACACCGCAGCCAAAAATATGCCTGAGACCGTAATAGTCACTTGAGCCTTAGTCTCAAGGGTTTTCCAGATCTCCGACAATTCCCGATATGCATCTAAATATGCCGATACTCCTCGGTCAAGAATTCTGAGGTCTTCATCTAATGGTGTCATCTTCCGCGCTCCGTCAAACTCCATCCCCGGATATTGTGCAACAAACGCCCCGCTAGGGCGGGCCCCCAAGCTACGCTCTACGCGGATTCAGTAGCAAGAGCGTCAACCGCTACTATTTTGCCATCTCTCATGTTCTTGGGGTGGCGTCTTCTCACCTTGAAATGGGACATAGGCTTCAGGATCGAATCGTCCCGCAGAAACAATGTCCTCGATCTTCAGCACGTTCAAGAAGTGGAGTCCCTGAGCCGCCGGGATTGGACTGAGACTGGCGACTGTACGCGGCGACTAATTCTCGACCGAGTCCGGTTCCGCGCTGCTCTCCGATTCATCGCCGCCGCCAACTCCTGTTCGGCCGCCGGATGGAAAACCGGAATCATTTCTTGAGCGACGCCTCGAGCTTGTCGAAAACCTCTTTGGCCGGAACGGCCCGCACCCCGACGTCATCTATTTCCTGGTCACGACGCTGCGCCTCAGCGAGCCACGCGGCGTCAACGCCCGGATCTGCAGGCCCGAGCTCCTTGCACCCGCAGGAGCAGCTCCTTGTCGGCGGTGTTCAAAGCTCGGATTTCGTCCTGTAGTGTTGCGAGTGGTCGTGCCATGTGCCAAACCTACACCTTCCTGATTCACCGTGCAAAAGGAGCGGTGCCGCGAACTCCAGCCGTTCGATCGAACATAGTCCGCTAAATCCCCATAGAGCGCTGGGCAGCCCGTCAATCGCCCCAATCCCACGCCGAAAGCATCCGAGAGTCTCGACGTCAGGAATCGAATTCACCCGCGGCAATATCCAGTTCGTGATGAACACTCCGCAGCAGTCGGATGGCCTCACAAAGCGTCTCGTCCTCGTCCCCCGCCTCGGCTAATGCCTGGGCGGCCAAGGAGCGCTGGCAGACGACCACCAGAGAAAGGGCGTGCGCCAAATTCCCCTGGATGGCTCTCAGATCGGGCGGGTCTAGCCCCGCCTCGGTTTGATGACCATTGCCTGCGCGAACGGGCGAAGGGCCCTTGCGAGACTTGTCGCGCTTGCGATTCACCTTGGCCATGTCGCACCTCGCCGGTGTTAGGTAACTGAGTGCCCCCGAATTGGTCGCACTCCCGGTATCTTACCCGTGCGACCAAAATGGAGGCAAGCGGAATTTGCGGTTAGCTGTGTGCATCCATTTTGGGAGCAGCATAGTGAAACAATTAAGAAGCCCGAGGCATCGCGCACTCATTTCCGCGGTCGTGGCAGCGCGAAAGGCGGCCGGTTTGACACAGCGACAACTGGCCGCGAAGCTAAAACGATCGAATTCGTTCGTCTGGAAACTCGAGGCGGGTGAGCGTCAGGTAAATGTGCTTGAATTCATGGAAATCGCGCGCGTCCTGAACGTCAAGGCCTCGACGCTAATGGCCGACATCGAAGGATAGACTCTGGGTTGTAATCAGGCACACGCGATTCAACCTCCTGCCGCAAAGCGCCCGAATACCACGGCGGCCTGTCTTTCGGACCAAAGTATCCAGTTATTGAGCGTCTCGACGAAAAGCTCGCGTCGGTAAGTGCAATACTGCTTGGTAAGCAGCGAAACCAAACGCCTCCGGCCGAGATTAGCTGCCAGCCGGGCACACGCCGCGCCCCATCACGAGCACCAGTATGCCTGCCGTCCTGCCAAAGTTTTGAACGAGAAGTGGCGCGTCAATGCTTACCCCATCAATAATAAGCCGCGCGGGGCACGTAATCTTCACGCCGAGTCCTATCTACGCCTGTATTGGCCACCGCCTTTTCAACTCGGGTCATCGGAAAACTCTGGGTTCAAGCATAATTCCATCCTTGGTGCGGTCCTCCGACCCTTGATCCAATCACCCGATCGGCTTTACTCGCTCCATCTCACGACGCCACACATCGAAAAGTGACAACGACACTGCCAAGATGAATTCATGCGATCCTAGGCCCACCGCTGTTCAATCGCCCTTGCTCCCTCAAATCCGAAGATCCCTGCGGGGGACCAACGGCTGTGTATCACCCTTATAAGGACTGATCTTGATGAGCTTTCGCTGCCTCGCCGGATGCCAAGGGAACCCGTCCGGTGCTCGCACGGGCGCGCCCTCCTTGAGGTAACAAAGTTTAATTGCAACCGGATAGACCAGATACATCCACAGTGCACTGTATACCTCCTCGCCATGTCGCAGCACACTCACATCCGATTCATAACTAATGAGGTGACCCGGCGCTACGTTACAGCTTCGCCACAAGTACGGTAATCTCCGGATGCGGAACGCGTGCCACTAGCGCGGCCGACAGCGAGGACAGGTCCACTCGTATCTTTTCCGCATTCAATTTGCAGCCGAGCAGTTTTACGAAGTACAGATGCACGTTCAGTGCTTGCGCGGCAGAATCTGTCCCAAACACTCTTGTCAGGTCAAAGCTACCGCGTCCGACAATGTCTCGCCAGTTGGCATGAAGGTACTTGGAAAGACGTCGCCAGGCGTCGTCGTACGGCTGCGTGCCGGTATTGTTGCAGTAACCACATATCGATGTCGGAAATGCCAGCGCCTTCGAGGTGGTACTCGCAATTGCCTTATTCGTCGCGACACTATTGATCTGGAGGTACGCAGGATTCGCGGCGCTAAGTCGCGGTGCGACAATCCTCACGTCACTTGCCTTGATTTTGTGTTCCGCCGTATCCGCCGGTCGACTTCCGCAGACCCAGCAAATTGGCAATGGGGCGGCCTCGCTCATCTGCAGTACCACTCCACGACGCCAACGAAGGTATTTCGGGAAATCAGACTATCCATACTTTGCACTTTGATGCGGTAACTTCACAACCACATCACCCAGGCCCCGCGGTCACCGGCACGGCGTAGGCTCCGCCGACACCGCGCTTCACCGGTCTCAGTGCCTCGTTCAGAAACGTCACACCCCTACTGATTCCCGTTTACGGACATATTTCTATGCGGTTACCGCCCAGATCGATGACAACGCTCTCGTAATAGCCGTCGCCAGTGCGTCGAGGACCATCGACAGTCGTGATCCCGTGCAATGGATCTAAAGTTCGTTAGTCGGCGACCGTGCCCGCCAATAGCCAGGGCGCCGCGACTCATGTGCGTACGCCACGATGTACAGATCATCGACAAGAACCGCGTACACAATGGAGTACGGAAACTTATCGCCGACCGTGAATTTCCTCAACCGTCGACCGAAAGGGCTCCCCACTAACGGAGTGGCGAGCAATGTCTTGTGGCACCGTTCTATTTCGGTGATGAACCGTAACCCAAGACCTGGTACGCGAGCGTCATAAAACGCTACCGCCTCGAGTAACTCCGCACGCGCCTCGGAGTGAACTTCAGGCGCATTACTTCAAGCGCGCGCGTGCTTCCTTCACAACTTCGTCAGCCGGAAATGTCCGAGCAGTTCCGCCTTCGATTTCGTCGAGGCGCCGCTCCGATTCCTTGAGCCAGACCGCCTCCGAACCGGCGTCCGCGGGAGCATCAAGACCGGCAATGAGTTGGCGAAGAAGCTCAGCGCGCTCCTTTTCGCTCAATGCGTGGATGTCCTGCTCAATATCGGCGAATGCACGTGCCATGGAATATGTCGTCTGCGGCGCTGAGAAATTCAATTCTAGCGCGAGTGCAGCTCACATGCTAACGAACATGACAAATTGCATTCCCGCGGCTTCACACAATCAGGGCCTCATCGCCAAGGCACAGCTCCCGCACCACATGCGCCGCCAGCAGCGACACCACCGTGTCGATTCCTGCGCGGCGAAACCCAAATATTTCATGCGCCAGCCACTCACCACTTCGCGGTCGCGGCATCATGGCGAGCCAGACGCCCCAGCACCACCGGCGACTCGCCGCCGCGATCGACCCACCACCCCGCAATGGCGCGTCCCGAGCCGGGGATCGAGACGCTCTGCGCCTCGAATCCCGCCGGCAGCGGAACGGCGTGATTCTGCGGTTCGACCAGTTTGGAGCCCAGCAGCCACGCGACCAGGGCAATCAAGAGAGCAGTAGTCGCACTTCTGACCATGATGCTTCTGATGAGCGAGATTCTTGTCGCCTTCAAGACGGTACCGATCGTGCAGTTTGACATTTCCAGAAAATATTGAAATTACCCGGATTCTCCTCACGGCATTTGGCACAAGTCCAAGCGGGCTTACCCACATCGGGCGACTCCAATTCCAACGGCTCTTCCAGCAACCTTGCTTCGGTCGCGCGGTCCTCGGCGAGTTCCCTGGCGCGTATCACCAACGGATACTCCACCGATTCTCCGTCGTTGACAAAACGCAATCGAAGCAACTTCGGCGCCCAGCGCGCCTGCAGAACAAAGCCCCCTCCGTACAGTGCCACAAACCCAATCAGCCAAATCTTCGCGCTGACTGAGTTGCGATCCACTGGGCCCAAATAGTTCAGTAGAACTCCCAATCCAATGGGCAGCACAAGTACCAACAGCCAGCTCACCCGGACACGGCCTTGAAGCACCCGCAGCTTCACACCGCACACTGGACATACGATACCCGGAGACCCGCTCCGGAACGTGCCTTTGCTTTGTTTTGGTGCCACCTGCCAAAAGTCCGCCATCGCAATCTCAGAATTGCATTGTGGGCAGCGGGGCGGGTCTAGCAAATCCATCGCTATTGCTCACTCTGCATCGAGCCGAATTCGTCCTACCACGGCCACTGGTACGGCCCACCAAATCCATCGATCCCGTAGAGAGTGTCCGCGACGTTGTACCGATAAAAGATGCCGGCGGCACCAGCAAACCAGCACATGATCGCCACGAGCGGACACCACCGGGTGATGTCCCAATGCCCCAACAGTACGACGCAGGCCAGCGCGGGCCCGATCGTCAGCGACAACACGGCATGAATCAAGAAAAATCCTGGCCCCACGAGTGCACGAGTACCAAGAATGCCGAACGCGACAACCAACAAAATCTCGACGGCGAGCAACACCACTATCGGCGCCGCCATCCAAAAGCCAAAAGAAGCCAAAGCCGGAAACGGTCGAATGACCTTTACCAAACCCAAACAAAACACGGGAGCGCCGACCAACCCGATTAACAATGCGACTGCGATCCCAAATGCTTCCATGGCGGTTACGCGCTCCGGTGTCTATCAATCGGAGGACTCATCCCCTGCCCTTCTCCGCCTTCCCCAAATGCGGCTGCACCAACTTCTCCAACAACCCTACCAAGTCCGGATCCATATATCGATACTTGTCCGGAATCCCCAACACCACAATCTTCTGATTCTTGAGGTGCGCCCGAAATTTTCTCGACAACTTCGTCCGATGCGACTTCTCCATCACAAAGACCAAATCCGCCCATTCCAAGACCTCCGGAGTAACAGGCTCCACCGCCGCCTTGTCCACTCCTGCAGACCTCACCTCTAGTCCAGGCCACTTCGCAAACACCTGCTCCGCGGTGGGACTCCGCCACTGGTTGCGGCTACAGATAAACAAAACTTTCACAATTGCCCCAACGGTCCATTTCGCACCTGCCGCACCGGTCGACTCGAGTTCTTGACCACCACAGTAGCGGCGCCCCCGCCGTCGGTTTACAGCGCCATCAACTGCACGATTTGTCTTCTATAAGCCTTACAGACATCTTTCTCAGTAGGAGTCGGTGCACTCTGGTAGTTATCGCCCGACTTCATCACGATCTTCACGTGACAGAAATGAGAATACTTGCCGTCGTAGCCGAACAGCACCGACTCGACCTGATCGCGCCGGACCACTACCGGACTAGGATCGTTGAAGAACGACAAACTGAGCTGATCGGGCGCGACGTTCATCTCGAAAAATCGGCTGTCCCTGGTATGGCGCGCGACCGCTACGCAGCCCGTAAAAAGCACGACACTCGCGCACAGACTGAAACGCCAGCCAAACGCCCGATTTTGACGTCCGGCTGCCCATAGAACCACGGCTGCCAAAAGCGCGAACAACCCAGCGGTTCCGATCGCCGATCGAAAGGCCAGGCCAACCGCCTCGTTAGTGGCAAAGACTATCTGCACGAATCGTTTTCAGTCGACAAAAAAGCCCACTCCTGAAATGCCTTCGGATGGTAATAAATACGCACGCTCGTAATTATCACTGGAAATCCTCGCCATTCCCAATCATCACGTCCTAATCCCACATCCCATCATCTTGCCCCCACTCCGCCAGTAGCTCCGCGCGCGCCGCCAGCAATGGCGCCAACTCCAACGCGTTCTCAGAATTCCCCACCGACCAATCCGGAACCCGCTCGCCCCGCAACATTGCCGCTGCACCCTCCCGCCACCGAGCCGCAAACGCCTCCACCGCCGATCGCGGCGTGCGGTCTCCCGTACAGGTCACATAGTCAGTCGGGCAATCGCCACAGATCACCCACCAGCCCACCCGACCCGGCGCCTTGCCGCTCTCGATCGCCCAAATGGCAACGTACGGATACAACGCCCATGCCGGCACCTCCCCGATCGTCCCATGCTCAACACCCTGCGTCGCAAGATACCGCGCAATGTTCTGCCGGAACTCGGCGACCCACTCCTCCGGTATCTCATCCTCGATTTCGTCTTCATCTGGCACGGATCAACTCGCGTTCCGACGTTTCATATGCAACCCGGCGACGTACGCCCAGTAACAAGCCATCGTCAGAAATGCATCGAGCGGCAGGAGTGATATGAACGCGTACATCACGCTTTTGTTAGCGAAGTCACCGCGAAGCAAGGAACGACTGGCGTACCAAAGGCATAGACCCACGTAGACTGCCGACAGCGCGAAAACCAAGTATCTCGCCCACCACCGGCGCGAAACTACCGCCACCGCCGCAATCAGCATCGCCGCCGATAGCAATGCCGGCTCCCACGTTTGCGACAACCACGCACCGATCATCCCCCACATTCCCAACACGGCAAGCATGATCCCGACGATCCAGATCTGGACTCTCGCTGACGTCTTCAGTGGCGACGATTGAAGTGCTTGGCCGCCGCTACTCATCGTAATTCCGTCACTGCTGTTTACCGATCCTTCGAATGACAACGGTCCCCGCCAAGTAGTCGTGCAACGCCCGACGTTTCCTATTCGTCAGGAGCACGACAAATTCGCTCCCAACCCACACCTGCCCCGCAATCTCAAGTGGCTGGTACCAGGGCGGCGCGAGTTCTCGCAGACGGGTTCCCCGCGTCTTGTTGGTCAGCGCGACGAAGTCTGTGTCGGACATCTTGAGCGCGCTCGTCGACAACGCAACCGAAGCAAGAATCGAGATGACGCCAAGAACGGAATACCGAAGCCATGCCTCCCGGTACCCAACCCGACTCCCATCCAGCTTGGCTATGCGCATTTTCATGATGAGCTTCCCGGGAGATCCGCCGAACAGCTTAACCAACACAATGTCGAAGACTACGGCCAATACGGTTCCGATCACCTGGGTTGTCACAAAACCAAGAGGGGATATAGAAGCCAACCTCATCGCCAAGAGGGCATAAGGCGCGAGAACGGCGAAATCCAATAGGGATGCGGCGAGCCGCGGCCAAAAGCCCACATAGATCAAACTGTCGCCGGAGAAGGAAGGCGCTTTCATTCGCAGGAATCTGCGGCGGGGAACCCGCCAGGGCGCCAATGTTCGCTCAATCCAGTCCGCGTAAACATGTCACCTCCCTGTGGTACCTGCACCATTCTAGCCCCGCGCGCCGCTTGCCGCCCACCTCCTCAGTCCATGCGACAAGAGCCACCCGTCCTCACTCTTAGATATAACCGGGGTTCGCCACCTGCCTTCGCAGCCCCAAGCACCACCCGCACCATACCGCCGACGGCCGACTATGGCCGGATCTCGATCGGCGTTCCATCCGGAACGATGCGATACAATTCCTCGATTTCCGGGTTCGTCACCGCAACACACCCGACCGTCCAATCCACGAAGCGATGGGCCCGTCCCAACCACCCCAGACCATTCTTCAAGCCATGCACCATGATGTCGCCACCCACATCATAGCCACCGGCCCGCGCTCGTGCGGCATCGGACACCGACGGATACGACACGTGCAAAGCCCGGTGAAAGCCACTCAACGGGTTGTGATGATCGATGAGATACCGGCCCTCGGGTGTGCGACCATCGCCTTGACGGGACTTCGGACCACTCGGCGCGCTGCCCAGCGACACCGAATAGCGGCGCAGCACAACGCCATGTGAATACGCAATCAATTGCCGTCGCTCCTTCTCAACCACCAACAGGTCCGCCTGGGCCGAGTTGGACAGCGGCCGCACCGGCGCATCGACCCATACCGCCACTGCTGCCACCGTCGCGACCAGACCCAAAGCCGCCCATTTCATCAATCAGCCCTTGTGCCCCAACCGAGGCACCACGATTCCCTGATACAACCACATCCCAATGAGCACCAAGAATCCATTCAGCACCACAAACGCAATGACACAGAACAAGACATTGCATGCGACGTTGGCCGCCGATTGACGCGCCCACCCCGCATGCACCCTCCGCCGAAACGACGGCGACAGGATATACCGCCAACCCAAACCCCACCGCACGATGAAGTCCAGAAGAAACAGAGTCCGTGTAATGACCTCAACGTGCATGGGTGGACCCAGCTGTCGGTACATCTTCGCCAAAGTCCGCTCGGAAGTTCCGACGATTCAAGAGTCAAGGAGTCGACCCCGCATGAAACCGACGCGCCGCCTCATAGAACCTTAGGCGGTCTTGTTCAGAGGTGAATGCCCGCGCGGGCACAATAAAAGCATTGTTGTTGATGCCCGTGATGACGATGGCGCCGTCGGACTGTTCAACGGACCGGACTTCCTTCCAACCGCGGGAGCCTGAGCGGCGTCCAATGACGGTCTCGAATCCCTTCTCGTCAATCTTCAACGTGCGTACAGACGGTTTGAAGCGAATCTGCGGCCACAACGGCAGCAGTACAACGCAGCCCAGCATCGTGATTAGGAAGATAAGAGCGAAACGACCCGCGTCAAAAGTGCGCTGCTTTTCGAGGGTTGTTACGCCGATGGCGGATAAGAGACTAATCAGGATATGGTACCGCCAGAGCCCCTTGGGCCGCGCCCAAGCTCTCCAATACCAATGCCAGATTTCTGCGCGGGTCGACGCGTATTGAACGGTGTACACGTGCGCCAGCTACCCTGCAGGGCGGACGTCCGATGCCAAGCCAAAAGTCGCATTCGTCGCTGATATCATCGGTCGATTCCCCTCCCTGGATCGGCCCATTCTATCCTCACAAGCCGATTGGTGTGCAATTGACCTGGTTCGTGCGACATAAGCCGGGACGCACGGCCCCTTTCGCCAGTTGCCTGCACCGGTCCCCGATCCGCGATTCCCCTTCCACCCCTATATAGAGTGTCTGTCGTGCCGCGCAATTCGCCTAAATCTGCATCAGCCCACGATTTATTCCATGACCCAACACCCGCAACGGCGGGTACCCTTGCCGCTATGCCGCTCATCGCTTAGATCAACCGCGCAATATTCAATCACAACTGACAAGGATCACGTCAATGAACAACCAACCGCAACCAGCAAACCCGAATCCCGTTGTCCTCCGATAGCCGCGCCGATCAGCCATCCCCGCACTACCTCAACGTCTTCACCGTCGAGGAATACGAGCGAGACGGCAAGTCCCAGAAACGATGGACCAAGATTGGCGCCGCCTTCCCGCACAAGGAAGGCCCGGGCTTTAGCATCGAGCTGCGGGCCTTCCCGATCGACGGCCGGCTGGTCGTCCTGCCGCCGGACCCGTCGGACGACAGCCGCAACAACAAATAGGCCAACGCGCCAAATACTTGGGGGCCCTCACGGGCGCCGCTTTTTTGTTTCGCAGCATCTGCGGAGCCAGATGCTGCGGTCTTTGGACCGCCCGCCCGTCCGGCTTGACGCTCAACGTATCCAGGTCGAGAATTACAATCCATTGTGGACGGCCGGAAACGAAATGAGCTCATCTAAGCGACGCTTACCGAAACGCCTGGTGACCGCCCCGCCGCCCAGTCACTCCGGTCTGCATTCGACAGTGCTCGACGTCGAGTGCCTCGAGGATCAGGATGTGCAATGGCTCTGGACCGAAACGCCCGAGGGCCGCTTCGTCTCCGGCTATCAATTCGTCCCGCGTCTGAAGCCACCGATGTAAGAGAAAGTGCCTTCTGGATTCTACAAGTCCGATGCCACGTCCACGCAGCATCGGTTTAAGCGCTAACATCTAACCCGCACAGCTGCTCTGCTCACGATGTCCGACTCGAATCCCACCCTCACCGTCCGTCGCCGCTGGGATGACCCCCAATCCGCCCGCGTCCCCCTAGGGCACATCCGCGAGCTCGCAATCAAAAACCAACCCGGTGGCATCTGCAGCCCCATTCCTCGGCCGTTTCTCTTTGCCCGCGTATGGTGCGATCATGTCATCGAAGGCGCTGACCTCCACACCTGCGACCCACGCACCGCTCCCCACGAACTCGAACTCTGCGTGCTCGAACGCGATAACGCCGACGCATACGCCACCTTGCGCGCGCGACTGCGGCGCTGACCACTGCCGCCGAGGTTTCCGCATCGACTCAACGACCTCCCGATCGACCTCCATCTCGTCGTTCTACCGCCCGATCCCACCGACGACCGCAACAACAAATAGGCCACTGCGCCGTTACTTCGGGGCCCTCACGGGCCCCGCTTTGTCTGCTCCGTCGCTACTACGGTAGACCGCGATCAGGGGCCCCTCAGTGAATCGGACCGATACCTGTCAATATCGACAACAGCTGTCTGACTCCTCCTATGCGATTGAGATCTACCGCACGGCGATGGCACACCAAAGCTGTTGATATAGCGCATCAGCAGTAAGGAAGCCGCCAATGCGAAAAGTCACCCTATTCAGGTCATCCGCTCTCCTCGCTATGCTGACCACCATCGCTATTGCCGGTTGCGCCACTTCCCACGTCATGGTCGGACAGGCCCGCCCGCCCATCTCACCCGACCAGGTGCGAATATATCTGCGCCCTCCCGCGTCAAAATACGAAGAAATCGCCTTGCTCGACACATCCAGTAAGGGCGCCTTCGCGTTCTCCGCGCAGGGAAAGACGGATGCCGTTATGGAGCGCCTGAAAGGCGAAGCAGCCAAACTCGGTGCCAACGGCATTCTGCTCGAGGGCGTTGGTGACCAGGCGGGGGGATCAGTCGGCAGTGGATTTGCGAATGCGACCGCTTCCGGGCATTCAGCAACCGCATTTGGCTTTGGCAGTTCCGCGACCGTTTACCACAAGAAAGGGAATGGCCTGGCCATCTATGTCGAACCGGACCAACTCGCCGCACGTTAGTCTGCTCGGCCACCCCGTCGACAAATAACACGGAGATCGCGCATTGGGCTGAAGCTCCGGGCGCGGGAAGTGCCACTGGTTGTAAATCAGTTCGTTCATCACGCAAGAATACGCATCGTTGCGTAATTACGCCTAATCTAGGGTTCCGCTCGACCAGATTATCCGCTCAATCCACAAGATCGAAAAACCGCGCGCGAATCTACCGTCCTAGGAATCAAATTCACCCGCGGCGACATCGAGTTGTTATAAACGTCTGCGGCAGTCGAATGGCCTCGCCTTCCGGACTCTTCGATTCCGTTGCCGCGCGTCGTTGCGCAATCCTGCTCCGCTCGCGGACCGGCCGAAACTTCCGTGTATCGGCGTTCGCCACAGTGTTGGCTCACCCTGCGGTAACTACCTCTGTTTCTTCCTGATCGATCGAAACCTAATCCCCAGTGCCATTGCCTTCTGCGCCACAGCCCCCGGCGTGCGCTTGAGCTTCTTCGCCGTTTCGGTTCCCGACAGTCGACTCTTCGCAAAGGCACGAAGATTCTTCACATCGTCCTTTGACCACGCCACCACGACGCGCCGCTTTGCTTTTGCCATGTTCCCGTCCTTCGAAAAAGGTACGCATCATAACAGGGGAGCACGCGGGTGGTGCGTGTGCCGCGGTATTCCACACAGGCACTCGATGAAGTACCGCAATACGTACCCCAGCGAATCACAGCCTCTTTTCCATCGACGCGTTGGGTACCACGATTCCTCGGATGATCGGTTGCTTCTCCTCGACCATCCTAAATCCGAAACGCATAAAGAACGGTTGCGCCGTGCGGCTCACATCGGATGTCAGCAGCGGTATGCCCTTGTGTGCCGCCTCCTGGTGAATGCGACGCATCAACCTTGATCCGACACCTTGCCGAGCGACAGGAGCCGAGACAAAGAAGTGATCGATGTAGCCGTTGTCCTGCACATCGGCATAGGCCACGGGTCTTCCCTCATGCTCTACCACGAAGGGCGCTATTCCCCGCATGCGATCCGCCCACAACATAGGGTCTAGTGACCTCGGCGCCCACGCATTCACCTGATCGAGCGTGTAGTCTCTGATCGCAATTTCGTGGATTGCTGACAGAAATACCTGATGCAGGCCCGGTTCATCGCCGATACGGAATTCTCGAATCCGCATGGGTGTGCCTTCCCAAAGCCAATGATTTACGGAATATAACAAAGTCCTGTTCAGACTCGCTGACAGCGCACGGTGTCATGCCAATAGCCCGCCTCTGCACAAGTCCCACGCCAGCATCGTGGCACTCGGCTCCTCGCCCCGTCGGGCACACTTTCCATTGGGAGCATTCGGCCTACGGTTTCGGAGCCCAGACGGGCTCCGATTGTCTTAAGAGATTCGCAGCGAGCCATCCCCACGGACACTCAAAGCCACAGGGCCATCAAGTTAACGTCCTGGTACCGGCCCTCAAGCTTTCGGCTAAATCCAAAGGAATCGTAAAGCCGCACCGCCCCGACGTAAAATACTTCGAGCTCGACCTTTTCAATACCGGCATTCCGTGCGCGAGACAAACATGCCTCTAACATCCGACGTCCAATACCCTGCCGCCTTAACTCGGACCGAACGCCCATACCGAGGCGACCGACATGTGTGAACCCTGTGGCCGTATTGGGGTATGTCGCAGAATCCGACGACTTCCGCTTCCACGATGGCCGTCACCTGGGGCAGCGAGCCCCTCGACTATTCGTCGGCATGGTCTGCGATTTGCTAGTCGACCAAATCGGTAATTCCAAACGCAAACCCGCACTGAGACGAACGGATGAATGATCACGCCGCTTGAGTACGCCAAGCGATCATACCAGCCGTCCGCGCCCGAACCTCGGGTGAGGCTAGACACGTCGCCACTGCCTCGAATCCCGGAGCTCCGGGATAGGGGGCGACGCGAGTGGGCGGGCTGTGATTGGCTGGGCAAAGGATAATGGACTCATCGGGACCGATTGCGGACAAATCCAAGATCGCCGAAGAACGCGTCATCAGGAACAGCGGGCACCCGCCGGCTCTAGCGCGTTGGCGGAGGTGGGTGACCAGTGCTTCCTGCGTGGCGTGGTCCAGCCCCTGCTCTACCATATCGACGACCACCACGGCGGGCCCGCCAGCGTCCAAGCCGACGAGCAAAGCGGTTAGAGCTTCCGATTCTGCGGCGCCCTTACCAATGAGCCCAGCCAGAGTCTGATCGATTCGCGATTTGAGAGCGGCATCGGCTTCCAGGCGAGCTACGATCACGGTCTTGTCGTTTAACCGCTCCAAGCCCAAGAATGCAGCATTCGGTAGTGTTTCGGCCAAGCGCATAGCCAGCCGTGTCTTGCCGCTTCCCAAGGGGCCTATGATGTAATTCAGCGGTCGGAGTTCGGGAAGTTCGAACCATTCGCCGCCCCAAGGCCAAGGGAGTTCAAAGGCTGCGCTGAATTCGGCAGAAGGGTTCTGCAGGCGCGCCAATTCTCCGCTGGCCGGCACCTGACCGCGGGCAAGGTCGGCCCGAAGCCCACGGATCTTGTCTATCGAACCCACGAGCTGGCGAATTTCACCTTCAAGAGTCGCCTCGTGCGCCGCTAGGACGGATTCCAGACTTTGAGGGTCGCCTTCCAACACTCGCGCCACCTGGCCGAGGCTAAGGCCAAGCGCGCGCAAGGACACAATCTCCGCAGCACGAATCATCTCGTCGGGGCCATAGGCCCGGTATCCGGCCGGCGTGCGGCCCGGAGTCACCAAGCCCCGCTGCTCATAGAGTCGTAGGGCTTTGGTCGACACGCCGAGTCGCTTGGCGGCTTTGGAAGCACTCAAAAACGGGGCGGAATAACTCATGAATCACATCCTCGTTCCTAACCGCTAACATCATGGAGGTGCCCCCAAGGGCCAAGTCAACAAGATATTTACGGAGATGGATCGCTTCCTTATCAAGCTACCAAGAGGGCGGCGCGATCGCCTTCAGTCGATTCCACACATCATCAGGAATCTGGTTCTGCCATACAACGCCCAGTATTCGGCGAAAGGAGGGATGGTTTCCGTGACTTTCATCGATCAGTGGCACGGCTTCTTCAGCGCTATTGGGCGCTCTTAGAGACGAGGTCGGCGGGTATGAATGTGCCCACGTCGGCGCGCATAGAGGCATCAGGAATATCAGCGCCAACAAACAGCGAACCATGTAACTTTCCCTTGATGGCAGCGGTACCACACTGCGTTTTACAGTAATGGACATTGTCTCTCGTTACAAAGCCGCCCCGCGCAAGGGTACGGTACAGTCGGACGAGAAATCGAGAACAGCTCCGCCAACTCACTGATCGAATATTGTCCCGTGCCGTGGCATTTTACCCAGCTCCGTTTGCTGCTTCGCCGAAAGCGTTGGCTGCTTGCCGCGCAGCCGCCCCTTGGCGCGCGCGATGGCCATACCCTCACGCGTCCGCATACGAATCAGGTCAGCCTCACATTCGGCAAAAGTCGCCGAGATACATCATGCACCCAGCGCAGATGCACGTGACGGGCTATTTCTGGGAATGTTGGCGCGCCACGTATTTTTTAAGCGCCTCGTCCATTCGAGTCTGCCACCCTCGACCCGAGGCTCGAAAGAAAGCCAGCACTTCATTCGAGATTCGAACCGTCGTCTGAGTTTTCTTGGCCGTACCGGTAGGTCGTCCGCGGCGCACGAGCTTGTTACCCTCGTAGAGGTCCCCCTGTGTCAGGGTAGTTGTCGCATCATCCCGCGATCATTAGATCCTAATGATCGCCCAGATGGAGACAGACATGACCAGGCCGTTCTCTATCGCTTTTAAGCAGAAGATGGTGGAACGCTTGACGGGCAGAGCCGCGGTCAGTGCGGCAAAGCTCTCCCAGGAGACCGGTGTGCGCCAACAGAACCTCTCGCGGTGGTTGATTGAGGCGGGTAGCCTCCCTGGCATGGTCCCACCTATCAAATCTGCGTGGCGCGTTGAGCAGAAAGCTCGGATTTTGGCCGATGCCGCAGCCTTGAGCGGAGAAAAGCTCAGATCCTTCCTGACAGATAAAGGAGTGAGTCTCGTTGAGTTCCAGCGCTGGAAGAGCGCCCTAGAGGATGATGAAAAGTCCTCGGTGGTTAGCAGTCGCCAGATTCGCAAACTCGAACGTGAGTTGCAGCGCAAGGAGAAGGCGCTGGCTGAGGCGGCGGCGCTTCTTGTGCTAAAAAAAACGATACAGGAACACTTGCAGGACGAGGACGACGACACCGACGGGCAGAGCGAGAAGTAATCCTCGATGCGATCGCCAAGGCCCATGCGGCCGGCGCTCGTCTCGGAGCCGCTTGCCGAATGGCCGGTCTCTCGGTTCGCACGCTCGAGCGGTGGCGCAAAGCACCTCTCGATGATGACCATCGATGTGGTCCTTACCGCCAGCCTGCCAACGCTCTGTGCGAGGCCGAGCAGAGCCAGATCCTGGCGCTGCTCACCAGTCCCCGCTACGCACATCTCTCACCCAAGCAGCTCGTTCCCCAGTTGGCAGATGAGGGGCTTTATCTAGCCTCGGAGTCAACGTTTTACCGACTACAGCGCCGCTTCGGCCTGAGATCGAGCAGGAGGACAGTGTCGCGTACCGATGTGACTCGAGCCAGCACCATGCATCGAGCGACGCGCCCAGATCAGGTATGGAGCTGGGACATCACGTGGCTGCCGACGCCGGTGCGCGGCGTGTACTTGCATCTGTATCTGGTCATGGATGTGTGGAGTCGACGCATCGTGGGTTGGCGCATTGCTCGCGGCGACTCTGCGGTTATCGCCGCGGAGATGATCACCCAAGCCTGTCGTGATGGGCAGATCGATCCTCGAGGTCTGGTGTTGCACTCCGACAATGGCAAGCCGATTCGTGCCAGCACGATGCTTGCCACGCTGCAATGGCTTGGTGTCGTCCCCTCCTTCAGCCGGCCGCATGTATCGGACGATAATCCATACTCCGAGGCGCTCTTCCGCACCTTAAAACACACGCCGGCGTACCCACGGCTGCCCTTTGCGAATCTCGCGATCGCCAGCGCCTGGGTAACTCGGTTCGTCTCTTGGTACAACAGTGAACATCGCCACAGTGCAATCCGCTACGTCACGCCCAATGAGCGACACGAGGGTCGAGAGGCAACGATCCTGGCTAAGCGGGATCGGCTTTATCAGGCCGCACAGACCACGAATCCGGAAAGATGGAGCTGTGGTACCCGCAACTGGGCGCCCGTGGGACCGGTCGACCTCAACCCCCTGCGAGCCTCAACAACTGTCGCCGCTCAACCCGAGCGACAACTACCTTGACACTCACCGAGGTCTGCCCCGGCGACCCATCCGCTGGTGATGACCGGCGCATCGTCCGGATCACGCCAAGTGCGGCGAGAGCGTTTTGACTTCACGTTCATTAGCCTTCCTCATAGAAATGATACGGCGCGCGGAGCAGCAACACCAATCGGCCCACGGCGATCAGGGATTCAAGAAAATGGGTCAGGTCCAATGGGTAGGATAACCCGGCCTGCGCAAGCGCCGCCAGGCGCCCATACGCAACACTGATCGCCGAAAAGGCCTTTATTCTCTGGCCTGACAGGCAAGCGTATGCAGCGACGGACGAAATCGAGACCGCTAATGCGACGATTACCGTTAGCCTGACGATAGGAATGTCCATCACACGCTCCGGGTTGTGGCCCCAACCCTGTCTGGTCGCTTAGTCTTTTTACCCGAGCCAGGCCCGGACCGCCTCACGATGGCTTTCGCGCGTGCACAGCCCCATTGCGGGTCACGAACGCGAAAGTTGAATAATCGCCCAGAGTTAGGACAAGTCGGTAGACGGGCGGGATACCGCCGCTATTTCTTCGCTGCGTCCTTGGCACTCGCTTCCGCTGCCGCCTGCGCTTTCAGGTATTCCGCGTAAGCTTTCGCATCGATTGCTTCGCTGACGATGCGCATTTGAATCTCGTCCCCGACCTGAGGAACGTAGGCACCCAGGCCGAAATCGGAGCGCCGAAGTGTGGTCGTCGCGTCGAACCCGACCGTCGGCAGACTGGTTCTCGGGTTTGTGCCCACCTTGACGACCGTGACGTCGAGCGTTACCGGCTTGGTCACACCATGGAGGTTCAAGTCTCCGGTGACCTTGAGCTGACCCGCGGCGCCCTTCACGACCTTAGTACTTTTGAAGGTCGCGGCCGGGAACATGGCTGTGTTGAAGAATTCCTTCGACCTGAAGTCCTCGTCAAGAGCGGGCACCCCGGTCTGTAGGCTGGCGAGCGGAATCGTGACCTTCACGGACGACTTGGTTGGATCGGCCGGGTCAAATTCCAACGTGCCCTCGCCCTGGGAAAACTGCGCCGCGGGACTCGAAAAGCCCAGGTGATTCCATCGAAATACGCCCTGGGTATGGTCGGGTTCAAGCGTGTAGGTGGTGGCATAGAGTGGCATGGCAGCGAAGGCAAGCGTAGCAGCGCAAGTGATACGACGAATCATGGGTGGGCGAACTCCTGTGGTGGATACCGGCATGTATCTGATTCAGAGCAATCGACGGGTTACAATGCCGGCTCATAACCCGCAAAGTCCTGAAACAGTCCTGAATCACTCTGAATAGTTCTGAAGAAGCCGCATTCCAGGCCGAGGTGACAGTGTGACGTCGTCGATAAGCGTGATACCCACGAGGCGCGGCTGTGGCGCATCGCGCGCATCAGTCGCCGCCGATTTCATTTTCGCAAAGACCCATTCGTAGCCAACCACCCATGGACGGACCGCAACCGAAATCACTGCTTTGCGTCGGCGCCTGGTGCGTCAATCCAACGCTGGGCGAGATATCCCGGGCAGGAGAGACGATTCGGTTGGAAGCGCGGACTATGCGTTTACTGCTCTATCTCGCCACCCGCCCTGGCGATGTCGTCAGCATCGATGAGTTATTGAGCCACGTCTGGGAGGGAGTGGTCGTCACTCCAGATTCGGTTTATCAAGCCGTGGCTTCGCTCCGCCGTGTGCTTGGAGACGTCCCCAAGCAGTCTACTTATATTGCGACCGTGCCGCGGCTCGGCTATCGGATGGTGGCGACGGTGAGCCCCTGGGACGAACCTATCGAGCCGACAATCCTCGAGCCGACTTTGCCTCGCGCAGCGCTCACCTCGGCGGCCACCGATCCGCCGACGCCTGCCCCGGGACGCAGGATTGGCACCCTACTAGTCACCGGCGTCGCACTTGGCCTCGCGCTTGTCGGCACTTTCTTGTTTCACAGCAAGCTTGCGAGCAACCCGCACGCCGATGCAACAGTCAACGCGCTGCCGCAATCGGTCGCCGTGCTCCCGTTTCTCGATCTGACGAGCCAGGAAATGAACGAGGAATATTTCGCCGACGGCATGACCGAAGAACTGATTGGTAAACTCAGCAAGGTGCCGGGCCTTCGGGTACCCGCTCCTACGTCCTCGTTCTATTTCAAAGGCAAACAAACGACGGTTGCCGATGCCGCCGAAGCGCTGGGCGTCGCCTATGTAGTCGATGGGAGCGTGCGCAAGGCAGGGACTACACTGAGGATCGCTGCACGATTGATTCGTGCGGACAACGGATTTGTTGTCTGGTCAGAGACCTACGATCGGCCGCTCGACGACGTATTAATGGTTCAGAACGACATAGCCAGCGAAGTCACTAAAGCGCTGACGGTGTCTATTAATCCATCCGCGCGACCGGCGGCCACTGCACCCTAAGTGGGTCACGATTCGTGCCTGCAAATGCCGATCAATAGTTATACATACCGCGTACAACCCACAATTCATCCTTTACCTGCTCCTCACCCCAAAAAACCAAGAAGCCCCCGAAGATCGCCTCCTCCTCAGAGTTCCCTGCTTCCCGCGCCGGACCTGTACGCGGTATGTATAATCTCGTGATTGCAATGACGGACACTACCGATGGACATCGCCCTTCACCGCCAACAAGTCGCACGCGCCCTCAACTCCCTGGAGGCGGCCATCGGCCGCCTGGTCGAAGCGCTCGCACACCGGCCCGCCTGGGTGAGCACCGAGGACACCCACCGCGAGCGCGACGCGATTCGACAGATCTGCACCGCCTACTCCACCATCGACTACGCCATGGAAGACGCCATCGAATCCTCGATCGTCTGTTTAGGCGTCGCCGGCGTGTCCGCCGACGTGTTGAAGCGCGCCGAGGCCGTGAACACCGCGAAAGCCGCCTTCCGGGCCATTGCCACGCCACTCAAGCAAATCCGCATGCGCGTCCCCGTCAAAGGCGACGACGGCCCCACCAAAGCCATCTCCGTCATCCGCGTGATCCTGCGCAACATCCAACGCAGCGATCTCAATCTCCTCGCCGCCTACCGCAAGATCCCGATACTCGGTGCTCCCCCGGTATCCATCACCTACACCCGCGCCCGGACGAGAGCCGTCTATCGCAAGTCACTCGACGAGCTCTATCAACTCCTCGCCCCAATGGAAGGCCCCGAGGCCGCTGCCGATCGAGCACGCCTCTCGACCTTAGGACCCAAAGACAAGTACCTGGCCGTCACCAAATCCCACTACCAGAACATCCGCGCCAACATCACCTACTCCCGTTTGGACACCCGCGGTCGCGGCCGCGTCCAGCTCGCCGCCGAACTCCCGCTGCTTTACACCGCCGGCCGTTGGCCCACACCGCCCGAGGTGAACTACCCAGCACCTGCGGATGAGTTCGCGAAACAACCGCGACGTGTACGCGAGTCTGCGCTCGAGGCCGCGCCGTTTCTTGAGTCGATTCCGGCGTATCGATATGTGCGGGGTTGAGGCGGACCCAAGGATCAGGAGCGGCGAATGAGGCGACAAACAACCTAGCTGAAGCCAACGGCAGTAAGAAATCGCCTCACCCCCAAAGGGTCGAGGGGCAGAGGCCCGAGTCAATCCCGCCATCTCTGCCCATGCGGGCTCAATCGAACAGGCTGAGAATGCTTTGATACTTTTCGATGTAGCCGCTATTTTCGCGGTTGTAAGGCGGAATGCTGACTGCTCGCACCACAGAGGCTTGCTCGCGCCAGACACAGGGGCAGGCGACTGCGGAGCCCGGGGCGAGCTGGCCCGCACGGCGCAGCTCGCCGAGTTGGACGCCCATGCGGTCGAGCGCACGATAAAGCTTTGCGACGTTGCGCGGGCCGCCGTTGTAGGCGGCGACTGCAAAGATGCCGAGCACTTCCGGATTCGTGCGATAGGCGGAGCGGATTTCACTGCTCATCTGTGATAGCTCGATGTCCAGCAGGCAGACGGCCGCCTTCATTGCATTCAGCAGGCGGGTCGCGCCGCGCTCGAAGTTTGGGTCCAGCTGCGCGCCGCTGCACCTGCGCACGACGAGCGAATAGGTGCCGTTGCCGTGCCGGTTGGTGAACTGCATCGGGCCCAGCGCTTTCGCACTCGAGACGCTGTAGCGATACGCTTCCTCGCGCTTCAGGCCGTACTGGCTGAGTACCTCGTCGAATGCCTCTCTGCCCTTGTCGAGGAAGTCCTCGTCGTCGGTCTGTTCTATGACCGCGAGCGTCGTGATCACCTCAGCTGGTACCACGTCCGCGAGCAGCTCGCCCGGAAAGGCCGCGCTCAGCACGTTCGCGTTACGAAGTTCGTCCATTGCGCGCCGTGCGGTGGTGAGCAGGAAATCCCTGCCGCCCGTGACGAAGCGCGGGTCAAGGGTATCCTTGGTATAGGGCAGGTAGACGATGGGTCGTGCCGTCGCCACCGCCTCGCGCCAGCGTTTCTTCTTGATGAGCGTGTTGTCGAATACCGGGAACTTGCGGCCGTAGACCTTCAGCTCCTCGCCGCCGCGCGAGAATGCGAACATCAGCCGCTCGGCCCCTGTGCCCTTCACGTGCCGCGCCTCAATACCTGCCGTGCGCACGGCGAAGGGCAGTGGCCCGTGGCCGGGCTTCCATTTCACCGGCGGGCGGGGAATCTCCAAATGAGCAATGGTCCAGTTCTTCTGCGCCTCGCTCCACAACGCGAAGGCGACCGGCCGGCCGCGCAGCACCTCGCGCCCGCCCTTACCGGTGAAGACGTATTGCAGTTCCACGTCGCGCAGTTGCGCCTGGCCCTCGGCAACCAAGTCGCGGATGACGAGGTGGCGCTCGCGACCCTCCACGACCAACTCCGGCAAGTTCTCCGTCTTGGGTGGCGCCTCGCGCTGCTCCGACTCGGCGACGGCCGCCGGAACCTCGGCCTCGCCCTCGTTTTTGGCTTCGCTCATAGCCATCGGGAGGTCCTGCACATCGGGCACGGCGGCGGTGTCCGCGACCAGCTTTGGGTCGTCCACTGCCTCGATGCGAACGCCCGAGGAGGCGCACGCGGAGCAGAGCAGGAAGGCCAGGAGCGGCAACGCCGATGAGGCACCGCGAGGGACGCGAACAGAGGAACTCAGAAATGCAGAAGCGAGCGGTCGGAATGACATAGTCCGATGATACCGGCGAACGGCGCGCCGCACGACCTCGAAGGGCGCGACGTGCTTCGCAGTTCCTCGTTCGCGCAGCGCCAGCCGCGCGACAATAGTAATCAGATAGGAGCCAATCCTAGCTGCCGATCGTCGACTACGTTCAGCCCCTCCATCTCAATGAGTGCGGCATCGCGGTCCCCTTTTGCCAGCAATACTACCCCTAGCAACCAACGACCCCACTCATAGGTCGGATGGATATCCAATCCCCGCCGCATTGCGGATTCGGCCTCGGCCAGACGGCCGCTGTGCGGGGCGACGAGACCTCTCGCGGAGAGTCTCGCGGAGCGCTTGCGCGAAGTACTCTAGCAACTCCGCACTTACGATAACGACTGATTCGTACGGGAATCTCTGCACAATCAGTATCGCACCAGAGCCGTCTACCGCAAATCCATCGATGAGCTCTATCAGATACTGACCCTGATGGAAGACCCCCAATCCGCCTCCGACCGCGCCCGCCTTTCCACTCTGGGTCCGAAGGACAAATATCTCGCCCTCACCAACCCCACTACGACAACATTCGCGCCAACATCACCTATTCGCGCCTCGATGCCCGCGGCCGCGTCCAGCTCGCAGCCGATGTTATTCGATAGCCGGGCTGTTCGAGCATTCCCTGCCCTCGCCCGGCACGGCGACTCAGAGGCGTGACTCTGAGTCGCCTCCCGCGATCTCGGTCGAAGACGCCCTCGCCTGCGTTGCCGCTCCTGCGGTAATTGGAAACTACACCGCCGGCCGCTGGCCCACACCCCCCTCGAGGTGAACTACCCCGCGCCGGTCGAGGAGCTCGAGTCCCGTCCCAGACGCGTTCGCGAATCAACGCTCGAGGCGGAACCGTTTCTTGAGTCGATTCCGGCGTATCGGTATGTACATCTTTGAACATGCAGCGCCCAAGGGTCAGGCGCGGCAACCATTGTCGCAGCGAGATATCGGGTAGAGATTTCGGGGCGCACGGGGAGCCCTCACTGGGAGAGCTACGGAGAATATCGACCCCGCTGTCATGCTCCAACGAAAAAGTTATCCACAGGAAACCGCTACTTTTGGCACGTTTCGGTAAACACCCTTGAGATGCTGAGGGAGCGCGGCTACAACGTCTGATCCACTCCCGAGTACTTCACGATGAGAGAGGCGGGGGTAAGAATGAATCCAAGCGAATCAAAGTACGTGTTGAGCGCGCCTGTATATCCCTCATTGGGCTCTATATCGACTATGGGAAGAATTTCCTTGCCGCTTCGGGATAGGGCGACGCCGTGCAACTTCAACCCATTTGTAGTATTGGCCCCTCCCTTGGGAACCAGCCCCCATTTGCCACCCGCGTAACTCAGCGGCAACCTGGTCGTCATGTCGCGAGCCATTGCGACCTCATAGTGACCGTAACTATTGTAGTCAGGGATGATTAACGCATACTCATGTAAGGTGTTCAGCGAATCAAACGGCAGGCCGTAAACCTTTAGCGAGTTCTGCGCAGCGTTGCCTTGGAGTGACACGACACGGGCATCAAGTACTTCGTTGGTCCTTGGATCTCGAAGTGACAGTGACAGCGAACAGAACAGTCTGAACAAGATCGCCGCGCGGTTATCCAACTGGGCCATCAGCTTGATGGTTTTGATCGAATAGGAGGATGGCCTGCGGATTTCTCCCGCCAAAATTCTTCCGAACAGCTTTTGCATGCTCTCGGAACTCATGTTAGCAGCCTCGCTCTCGAAAACGTTCAACCAATCATCACTGATTGGCTCTGACTCCGGCGCGGCATTGGCGGGTGACTCCGGCGAAGCCTGCAGCGCTGTTAGAGCAACGTCGGTGATTTGATCGAGGTTGAGTCGCTCGCGGATGATTTTCTCGGCGTACTTGTTAGCGGCCGCGTGTGCGTACGCGGGGTCTGTGCGCATTTGCTCCGCGAGCTGATTTGAAGAGACCCTAATCAATCTCACGCGAGCCTGCGATCTGGCGCGCGTCTCGGTCGCGATGCCCTTAAGCCATTCTTCCGGGACGCTCACGGCTGCGCTGGATAGTCTGCTTACAGCCTTTATGGCATTCTTCACTACGACCGCAGGCAGGCTCTTAGACAGGCTACCCAATAACTCTGTTGCGACCTGGATCAAGCCGCTGCTGGTGTTCTCGTCAGTGGTATCGTCGCCGCTCACTAGTCGCTCTCCGCGCTTCCTGTATTTGAGATTCTCATGGTTTTCGATCTCACTGTCGAACTAAGTTCTGGCCAGGCAACCTAGGCGGCCCGCCTGTAAGATTCGTGTAGAAACCTGCCACAGCGTCTGGCGGACAGAACAATCGAGCTGGATATACCGATATTGGTCTCCGCATTGTTTCGTGAAATATTGATCGGTCCCTCCAACAACCAGCAACTGTGGGACCTGAATTGCATGCAGTTTCGTCAACTTGTACAAATTGGCAATCTCACGTCTTCCCCGCCAAGACGGCTTCAGCGGCTGCCTTCGCTGGGGCTGCGGGTAGGTGGCGATAGAGCTTTGAGGGGGCCCAAGGAAGTTATTCATTGCCTTGAGCCACCTCATGACTCGTGAGGATATGGACGCAGTACACCAAGGTACGCGGCGCTCCGCCCCGATAGCGATGCGTGCCCGACTTCGTTCCTTCGTCCGCGAACTCGACCGTCACAATCACTCGCATATGCCTCTCCTTGCGTTTTGGGGCTAACTTACTCCGAAATCGGGGCCGACCCCACCGTTTTAAACGGTCCCAATTCACAGACTGCGCCCACACCGAATTGATGACGGCCAATATCGAAATAGTTTGCGGAAAATGGCGATGTCGACGACAGGTGCCCACCGAGATACCTGCATGGCTCGATATCCGACCCGTAGCCCGCGGTTACCGGGGCGGAGATTCGCACCCGCTTGAACTACGCGGCATTGCCAAGCCGTAACCCTATCTTCTCCTCTACTCGTAAGCCAAGCACCACCCGGAACCGTGCAGCCAGCATCGATCCTGTGGTACATCATCGGTGCGATAAAGACGAGTCACTCCCTTCGGATCGCCGCTTTCGAACGCTTTTGCCAGGGCCTGTTCCGCTAGGCTGTCTCGCACACCCTCCGCCAAGATATAGGCGGCGGCGCAAATCCAGCGTGCATGGAAATTGGCGCCGCGCCGCTCGACTAGAAATACTGCGCCGCGGCGAGCCATCCTGGCGTAGTCGATCATCCCGCCCTCCGCGGCGCGCACACTGGCATCGGTGGTCAACGGCAAAATCAAGCGACCACCCTCTGCGAGGCCGTCCAGCCACACCGCTGCCGGGTGGGTCACACCGGCGTTCACATAGATGACGTTGGCAGCAGGGAACAGGGCTTCCGAGCCGTTGCCTGGAATCACTTGAATCGTCGGATATGAGGTCAGATTCTCACGCGCTCGCGTCGCGAGGTCGGGATCGCATTCAATCGCCGTCACGGTTCCCGTTGCGCCCGCCAGCGTTGCCATGATGGCGGTGTAATAGCCCGTACCGGCACCGATATGAACGACATGATCCCCCTCCCCAATCATTGCGGCCGCCAGAAGCGCCGCGTGCAGGGACGGCTGTCCATTGTTGATGCCCCGCTCGGGCACGATGCCGATGAGGGCATCGGTATAGAGATAGACCGGATCCATGCTGGGCGTGGGGGTATACAAACCCGGCCCTCGGAACGTCTGCCAAGGACCCGGTCCCAGAAATCGCTCGCGCGGGACGGATGCGAATCCGAATTCCAGGCGCGCGTCCTGCAATCCGATGACGGCGAGTATTTGCTTCGCGTAAGCGCGCCTAACGATCACTAGTTCTTCCTGCTGCATCATGACCTCACCCTCCGATAGTGTTATCTCATCAGGTATGCGCTCGATCGGTGCGATCTCGGACAAAATTATTTCTGCGGCCCCCTGTCCGCGTACTGCGATGTTGTGCGCATACTTGAGTAGAGGCCAAAAACTCACACATGCCGCAAATCCAACCAATGGAAGATTCCCGGGTGATCATGCCGACCGAGGCGGCACTCGCGGTGAAGCTAGTCACCGACGTCGATCTGTTGCGATTGAAGACGATGGCTCGTTTACACGCGAGAGGCCTGCCGCCCGATGTGGGTTGGGAGGATTTACTGCAGGAAGCCATCTCTCGCGTACTCGTCGGCTCCAGGCGCAAGCCCGAGGGGCTGCCGATGGTCGCGTTCCTGGCCGGCGTGATACGCAGTCTCAGGACCGAGCATTGGCGCCGCGCGCTCGGGGGGAGCCGGCACAAACAGGCGACTTGGATCGCCACAACACCGGCGAACTCTGTCACTGAGGATCCGCAATATCTGGAGCCTCATGACCCTGCGCCTGACCCTGAACGCGTGCTGAGCGCTCTCCAGGAACTCTCCGCGATCGAGCAGCTGTTTTGCGACGACCCGACGGCATTACAGATCATTAACGGTTTAGCCGAGGGTCTCTCCGCCGAGCAGATCCGCGCTCGAGCCGGCATTTCGAAGCTACACTACGACACCGCTCGACGGCGCATGCGTCGCCTGTTGCTGCGCGAAGGATTGACATCATGCCCAAGACACTAGCACCGGAATGGCCCGTCAGCGCCCTCACGCGCGTGCTGGACGCGTTGGAGAAGGATCTCCTGGCAGCACCCGACGAGGAAATCCTACAGGCGGCCAAAGATCTTGGCATGAATCCGGAAATGAGGGGCTCGGCGGCGTTTCAGGGTTTGAAGTTTCCGGCGAAACCCAAGATCTCCGACTTTTTCAATCTGGACGCTTGGAATGTTGCCGCCGCAAAGCAGGTCGCACTGACAACGCGGGTGGAACGGAAGGCTGACTCAATGAAAGCGCTTCCGTTGCCGTTGCCTCCATCACGAAAGGACACGAGCGACAAATGAGGACGGGGTAATTGGAGAATCTTCAACGGCCATATGAGCGATTTTCTCGGAGAGGTCCCATACGCGTGGCGAATGCGATCATGGTCAACCGGAAGGCGCAATTGCAGGGCTACGCGGCCTGGGTGGGAGATTTCATCAAGCAGAATCGAGACCAAGCAGGACGAATATGAAACTCGGAACGACTCTTGGCTTCGCAGGAGCAGTATTGGGCCCCGCCTGTCATTTCGCGCAGAAAGTGTCCTACGATTTATGTTCTCGGGGCGCAACATCTACTTTGTGAAGGTCAGCGTGGATAAGACTCTGCTGCAAATCTCACTCAACGCCGAGCCAGATGGGCTGGTAATCGTCAGTACATCTGTTTCGTTGAGCGGCACATAGACCGTCATCGAGCCCCTTTTTCTGTTTCTTTTGTGCGCTCTGACAAGCGGAACAAACCGAAGTGAGGCCAACCGCTCACCACGCCGGCCGGATCTTCCCGTCCGGACGATATCAGCTCCCTACAGCTACCGCACGGCGACCACGGACACATCGTCCCACGTGCTGCCGGTGAAGGCATTCGTACCGGGAAGATAGTACATGAATCGATATGGCCCGCCGATATTCGCAAGCGCGAGCGCCTGCGACACTAGTCCATTGACCGCTCCGATCGTGCCTGGGATCTTCGCCATCAGGCCGCCCCGCACTTTGCCCGTGACCCAGCCTCCTTGCAACCCCTGCAGCTGGCCCTGGCTGTCGACATAGATGTAGATCCAGTAACGAGCCTGCGCGTAGTTTCGGGGCTGCCTCGGTAGGATGAGCACGTTGCAATTGCGCGCCGCCACCTTGGGAATCAACGCATGCAGGCTTCGGATCGCGGAACTCATCCCGACCAATCGTTCCAGCGCTTGGCATGATGCTGTTGTCATTCAGGGAACGGCCTGTCACAGGGGGAGCTGTACTACAAGCTAAGAACCACCGGCCTGACTGCCGTGCCGGGTTACGCTCAAGATAGCGAGGCGGTGTAGGGCAATGCTACATGCGCGAAAACGAACTGGCAATCCTGACGGTGTTTATCTCTGGCGGATGACCGGTCACTACGCTGCAATGCGCAAAGGTTTTCTTGTCCCTGTCCAACTCTCATCGCCGCGAGTGAGTCTTCTCAGACGCCGCGAATTGAGCGACGAGCTTTGCAGTAATGTGTTTTCCTTCCCCACACTCGAATATCCAGCAGGGCGGCAGATCGGTCAGCAGCGCAACGAGGTGAGCCGCTCGCACTTTGTCGGGGCCAGACGGCCAATGGTGCTTCAGCAATTGCTCGTCGAGGTGCGCGTAGAAAAACACACGCCTCCGCGTCTTGCCGGCGTTACCGCTCAGTTTGATGCATAGGCGAATGAGTCGAAGGATTTGACGCTTCGATCCCGGCGGGGCGGTCACCTCCGAAAGAGCTGCCCGGTACGCCATGGCAGCCATCGCTCTCAACTGTTGCTGTCGATTTTCAAACTGCTCTTTGATGAGGTCACTCACCTTGACGGTGGCGCCGATGGAGACGGCGAAGGCCACCACGATCACCGCTCCGGTGGGGTTGGGAACGACTACCACAGGCGGAAGGAAGCGTAGATAGGCAAGCCTCGCCAACTCCAAAGTGGCCGCCAAAAACAGACTTAACCACAGCGCAGCCGCGGTCCCGTAAATGAGCCAAAGCGCCGTTCCATGGTCCATTTTGTAGCCCCGGCGAAGTAGCCCGATCGGTGACCCAGCAAATCGTATCTTCAGCCATGGCTCCGGGCGGTTTGCAAAATATCCATCATGCAATCCGACAGAGCGCTCGATAGCAGCGGCCCGAGAGACCAACTCGTCGTAGAGCTGATCGTTTCGGGCGTTGTAAATAATCAAGCCAATGGTGATAGCCAGCCCAAATAACGCGAAGAACGAAACACCCACATTGGCAATCTCATTCCGCAAGACGGTGAATGCGACGCTTGCGCCGCTAACCAAGGGTAGGAAGCTCACCAGCCGAAATCGAATGTCCGTCAGTTTCCGAAACATCTGACCGACTTCGCCGTATTCCTTAAGCAGCGTCTGCGTGCGGGCAGTTCTCATTTCATCCTTCCTGAGTGCCAATGGATCACTCATAGGCTTGCGTGCCTATCACGATAGACGATCCGAATCAGTATCACTGACTCGAATAATTGCGGAGCGCAGCCAGCGCTGGGGTCGCACACGCCTTCATGCGGGCTGCGCACGGCATCTCGACACCCGGGACTAACAACGCCGTCAGGCTGCGCCGGGGAATATCACGGTATCTGACGCCCAGAGCGGATGAGAGCTTGCGTTGTAAACGACCGCGTTGCCGTCGTCCTGCATGACCAGCCAGCCGCCGGCATTTCCGCTTGTGTTCGACGCCCACAATGGTTTTCCGTGGCCGTCATAGACGACGAGGTTTCCGTCGCCTTGCATGACAGCATCCCAGCTATTGTTGTGGCCGTAGGTGTGCGAAGACCACCATGGCTGGTCGTATACGTCGTACATTACAAGGTTTCCGTCCGTCTGCATCGTCAGCCTGAAGTAACCGTTGACCGACTTGATGGAGTTGCCAGCCATCAAGCCCTGGCCCGGAACAAGCCGGTCGCCTTGAGTCGGCGCGGCTGGCATCCCCGGGACGACGGTGTTGGTTGCCCAAAGCGGGTGACCGTCACGGGCGTAGATAACCGCGTTGCCATCGTTCTGCATGACCAGCCAGCCGCCGGCATTTCCGCTTGTGTTCGACGCCCACAGAGGACGACCGTGCACGTCGTAAGCGACAAGGTTTCCGTCGCCTTGCATGACAAGGTCCCAGCCCCTGCCGCTGGTGTTGGAGGCCCATAGCGGTTGCCCACGTGGACCGCGCAGCACAACGTTTCCGTCCGCCTGCGTCGCAAATTGGAATCGCCCGTCGGCTGAAGTAATGGAACCACCAGCCATTAGCCCCTCTCCCGGCTGGAGACGGTCACTTTGAGTGTGCGCGGGAGGCGTGGCAGGTACAACCGTATTGCTTGCCCAAAGCGGATTGCCAAGCCGGCTGTAGAGGACCAAATTGCCGTCGTGCTGGAGGACCAAAAAAGAGCCGGGGTTTCCTGAGGTGTTCGACGCCCAAAGCGGGTGACCGTGCCCGTCGTAGATGACCAGGTTTCCATCGCCTTGCATGACGACGTCCCAAATGTCGTAGTGGTTGCCGGTGTTCGAAGCCCACATCGGCTGTCCCGCCGGACCGTACAACACCAGGTTTCCGTCCCCTTGCATGGCAAGCCGGAACCTGCCGTCCACAGAGGCTGTCGAACCGCCGGGCATTAGACCCTGACCCGGCGAGAACTGCCCGGGATAGGTGAGCGGCGGGGGCGTTGCCGGAACCACTGAGTTCGAGGCCCAGACAGCGTGGCCGCTCACATCGTAGATAACCAGGTTGCCGTCGTTCTGGACGACAAGCGAGGCACCAGGACTGTTGTTGGTGCCTGAATTCCAAACGCGTCGATCCTGGCCGTCGTAGACAACAAGGTTCCCATCGCCCTGCATCATGACACCGAAGACATCGTTGTGGCCATTCGTGGCGGAGGCCCACAGTGCCTGATTTTGCGGACCGGCCAATACAAGGTTGCCATCGTTTTGCATGGTGAGGGTAAATCGTCCATCGGCGGACTTGATCGACCCGCCAGCCACCAGGCCCTGGCCAGGGAGCAGCCGATCGCCTTGCGTGGGAGAGACTGGCCATGCTGGCAGCGTCTTACCGCCCATTTGCGTCCAGAGGGAAGCCAACTGGCTATAGCTCATGCCATTTGGAGCAAGCCCCTGGCTATTGAACCAACGAGACGAAAAAACCACGAATCCGGCCGGATCGCAGTCGGCCACGCCAGCCGGGGTAATCCAGCCGAAGGTTCCCCATGTTTCCATGTGGTAGTTGCCTTTCGCATCGACCCCATTCCACCAGACGCCGTGACCGTTGTTCTTGTCGGCAGTCGTCGGGGCGTCCCAGATGCTGCCTACTGTAAAGTTCTTGTACCAATTATCCGGAACATCAAGAGTGAAGAACACGCCGCCGAACAGCCAAATAGCGGATTGCACGAGCGCGGCATCCGTCGTATCGATATCGAGTGCATCCATGATCTTCGCGCCCGGTACGCTGGGCAGACCCGTCTCCCAAGTTGAAATGGTCTGGCCGGAACTCAGTCCATTGTCTCCGCCGGAGATAGAAAGATATGTAGAGACCGTAAGGTCCGCGTTGAAAGCGCTTTCGGTCCCGTTGTTTCCGGTAAATGTGCTGTCGGCGTGCTCGGCTGCGGCCAACATGCAATCGCCCCAGATGTCGTTGCCTGCGATCGGGAAAGTAAGTGCTTTGGACCAATCGAAGGGGATCTGGTGAATGGGGAGTGGTGCGGTGGGCCGATGAAATCGAGCCTTGGGGTGACCGACTTTCATCGCCTGCCGATCGGTGAAGGCGACATGCCTATTGAGTTGAGGTAAGAAATGCCTCTCGACTCTACCGTTGGTTGGCATAGCAAGTCCTCCGAAGGTTGTCGCAGTTGTCAATGTGCGCTAACGATTGCGGTAGTAGCACCGGTTGCAGAATCGCCGCGCTCGAATCGATTCCGTTAAACAGAAATTTCGCCAGGCTTAACCGCGTGCACTCCCTCGCGAGGCCGCAGGCCGCCCGGGGCCAACACTCCATCTGAGGGATCTGGCGTCAGGCGTGGAGGCTGCGTCATCGGCGATGTCTCCAGCCGCTCAGTAGTCGAGCTCGCAGAGCGCTGTGGCGATCCAGTTCGCACGGCAACAGAGTAGGGTTGACTCGCGTCCTTCGAATTTGAAGTTCGATCCGAGTCGATGCTTCGAATGACCAAAATATAGTCATTTCGTCCCTGAATTGATTTCCAGCAGTTCCTTTGGCTAGGGGAAAGTAAACGCCTCGCCCATTTCCGCGTCAATAGGCCGAGAGCCGTCGCGCCAATTATTTTTGGTGCTGCAGCGCGCCACCCCAACTCAATTGGACTGGAATCTGGTGCTCAGATAAAGTCCTATCAAACAGAAAATACACGCACCTGAAACGCATCGAGACTCAGCGAAAACTCATTGGACGCTGGCTTATAGGAGGACGTACCCGAGCTGAAGCCCGCTTCTCGAAGCACTTGTGCATTCCAATGCCATCCAGGAATCACGAAATTGCCAAATGATTCACCGCACATATTCGCGACGACAATGACTTGCCCCGACGATCCTAAGGGTCTGCCGCTGGTCCGCGCATAGCCAAAAACCCAAGGCCCATTGTTATCATCGAAGTTGGGATGGAAGTAGAAGAAATCGATTTCGTTGCGTTGCAGGGCCGCGTGAGTCGTCCGAAGCTGAATCAATTGCCTAATCCGACCTTGCAAGGCCGCGTTAGCTGAATAGGTGGCGCGTCGCCATTGCACGGGGTCCTGCTGTTTTGCATCAACCGCGTTGTAGTCGGTGTCGTGTACATCGCCAAATTCCTCGCCCGCAAGGAACATCGGAATTCCCACGGACG
>Ga0179596_10000171_pt1 | contig 41983 bp, 65 predicted proteins | sample CZODoug1_1_08_16_FD_155494 | JGI IMG/M metagenome (GOLD analysis project Ga0179596, IMG submission 155494) | Vadose zone soil fungal communities from Angelo Coast Range Reserve, California, USA - CZODoug1_1_08_16fungal (Illumina Assembly) | ecosystem: Environmental > Terrestrial > Soil > Vadose... | reverse complement strand
AAAAGAAATTCTTCCGCTACGATTGGCTCGTCTTGCGCGTGCTGCCGAGCGCTTTCCCATTGGCCGCTGATGAGCATTACCGCCAGCCAGCCAAAGCACGTCGCCGTCAACATCGGACTTACGAAGTAATTCGCCGTCTTCCACTTGCCCAGACTTCCAGCGAACGCCCATCCCCACGCGCCGGTCAGGAACCAATAAAGCCCGCAGCAAAACACCGCCGCCGCAAGTTCGGGTGCCAGCGGACGACGCAGGTAAAGCAGGGCCACAGCGCCAAACACCAGCATGGACGCGCTCTGCACGATGATGAGCTTGGCCTGTATGGGCGCTTTGCCGACGCTCTGCTCCGCAATCCCCTGCCAGAGCAGCCAACCGGAAAGCCACGCAGCCGTGCACAGCGAAACCAAGCACGGAGCGCCAATCCAAAAATCATCGATCCAGCAAACCGTCAGCGCGAACTCGAAGCACAGCACAATGAACAGGCAGCCAAAGAAGGCGAAATAGGCGCGGTCCTGCGGGAGCCACTTCTGCATCACCCACCAGTTGGATAAGCAGAACAAAGTTTGCGCGGCTAGATACGAGATCAGCAGGCCGCTCAGGTTGCGGCGAATGGCCAGCGTGGTGGTGCAGGCCAGCACTACGAAACCGACAGCGGTAGGCGCGGAAAGGGCGATGTTATTCATGCCGCTCTCCGCGTAGAATTGCCTTGTAACCGATTGAAAAGGGAGGTGATGCGAAATGGGACCATGGCCATGGCCGTTCGGCCACTTCTAATGTGAGACTCCTGCCCCCGGCCAGTAGCTGTTCGCGCAACCCTGACCGGAGGCTTCGCTTGCCCTGCCTGAGGGACAGGGAACTCGCTCGGTATACCCGGTACACTCTGGACACTCGGTACACGATTGCTTGTGGTTGCGCGGAACTGCATTATTCCCTCCGCGATGAGCCTCAGCCCCTCTTCCACTAATTCACGGATGACTGTCGAGCGCCCCGGCTTGAAGGGATATGAGCCGCGCAGCAAATCCAAACGCGCTACCGTTTCGGGGTCGAGCTTGACGGGAACCTGTACCATCCATTCGCCCACGAATCGCTCCTCACTCGAAACTTGCGGACCCTGGTACAACTGGCCTGAATTTCAGCCGCTACTTGCGTCCTTCTGTTTTTATGAAGTGCTCGATGCGAGCAGCGGCTACCTTGGCCGTGGCCTCGCTTCCGTCATCGCTAGTCCCACGAGTAAATTTTTGGGGCCATACGCTGGGGACAAAAAGGCGATACGCTTGACCTGGTGTGAGTCCGAGAAGTTCCCCTCCAGTCGCGTGTACATCGTTGGTTCTGCGAATTGCGTCAGGTGTCTCTTTGAGGGACAGAATGCACGTCCAGCCAGCGATACAAGCCGCCGTCCCGCATTTCGCATACCCGCGACCGTACAAGTGATGCTCACTCTCAACCTTGATGTAATCGGACATGTACAGGCGCTTCGGCTCTTCCAAGATGTGCTTCTTGACCTTGCGCAAAAGCTTGACGTTCATGCTTTCCTCCTCGCATCGAACTGCTACGAGCTAACGAAACTGTTTACTCGCTTGCTACAGCAAGCAGAGCTAAATCACCCGGTATTGACAGAACGCTTACGTAGCGATACAACGACGCCTGCCCGACCCTCGGAGGCCCCTTGAACCTGCCCGCTCTGTCTAAGAAACAATTTCTTTTGGAATGTTCCGGCCAAGAATTGACCGAGTTTTTGCTGGTACGCCACGCAAGGGCGGCCAACTTCAGGAGAGAGTTGTTTGACCTGATTGATCGGTGGGTTGAGAATGCAGCCGAGGCGCGGCTGGCGGCTGAGGTAAACAGTATTCGAGAAGAGTTGAAGCATAAATCAACCCTTCCCTTCCAGCGAAAGGAAGTCGAACAAGCGCCGCCGCATGGGGAGACTGCCCTTGAGGTTCCCGCGCTCGATGCGCCCGAGCATGGCGACCGACACCCTTACGCCGTGTACCGTAAGAATCGCTCGCAAACCTTCAAGCGTTAATCCCTTACGGACACGGTACGCCTTAAGGGCAGTACCTAAATCTTCTTGCGCTTCTACTATCTTGGATTGAAGCCCGATGACGCTTTCCATAGCGTCTTGAATATGTTATATTATGTTTCCTAAGTCAAGCGTTTTTTTCACTTATTTCTATCTCAGGTCTAAGTACAGTCTTTCCCTAGCGTTATACTGTGAATTTCCTGTAGGTGAAAGCGAAGCCGAGGCGGGACTGTGGGCGCTAGTCTGCGATGCTGCCCCGTACTGAGGGAGCTATGCTCGCGGATGCGCCTTATCGTAGGCTTCGCGGAGGCCCTTGGGCGGCTTGGGAACCTTGCGGAATGCCCTACGGCGCTCGGCCAGCCATTTATCGAAGGCTAAGTCATCGAGGTTTCGGTATTGCTCGATGATTGTTTCCAGTTCGCTAAGACGTATCCGCGCAAACTCCGTTCCCACCACCGACATTGCGGCATGGGCAATCATCTCGACTAGGCTGTTTTTATCTTTGGCGTCTTGGAATCGCGCACGCATCTCAAGAATCTTTCCTTTCGATGCGCCGGACTTGGGGCGAGTGTATTTCACGGGCGGATTCTAGCACAAAAAGAAAAAGGGGCCTACGCGTCAGTAAGCCCCTTCCCGACCCTTTTCTCCTAGGCTGAGATCTGCCTAAGCTCTACAATGCCAGCAAAGCCTTGATGTCCTCTTTGTTTTTCAGGTCTTGCGCGTCCGCTATGGCCGCGATCTGCTCGGTTGTCAACGAGGACTGCCCCTTGATGCTCTTAATCATCCCTACCACTTCATCCAGCACGGTCAATGCGAGGCCCACTATTACGTTGGGGTCCATTACTTAGCTCCTTTCGCGCTGGCCACGGCCAACGAAACGCCATTTACCGCAGTATCTACGGCTTTCAAGATGTTGCTCAACTGCGGGTCGTTCGTTACGCTCGTCTGAGCAGCGACACAGCGAACGAACCCATCGGCAACCGGCAAAAAGGCAGAAATGCCTGTCTGTCCGGCGTTGTGAACGTCCGTAATACCCTTCCGAAAGGTGAAGTTGCAATCCGTCACGAGGTTGAGATACCCCGCAACCGCCGCCTTCTTGCTATCGTTGATGGTTCCAGCGGAGTAGTAGGACGCGGTGATCTTTACCGCGCTCGACACCGCCTGTGACACATCGGCAGAACCCTGAATGGCGGCTCTGTAGGGGTCTTTGGGACAGCCTGCCAGCGCAACCGCGCAGACAAGCACAGCAATTACGAGACTATACTTTCGGTGTAACAATGTTTCCTCCTGTTTGAGTTGCTTTAGCTACTTGGCTGTCGACCGAGGTTTGCTGGTACACAACCGACTTCAGATTGATTGCGCCCCAGCGTGCGATGGTCATGGTCAAAACCTTGTAAACGGCTTGGAAGCTCGGCCACTTGTCGAACCATTCGTAGGGCGGCAGAAACGTGCCGAGCAACGAGCAGACGAGCACTACCGCTCCGGCCCAGTCGAACAGTTGATGTAGCGTGATTGCGGACATTTCGGTCACGATTCCTCCAGATATATGTCACCGCTAGATGTTGGCGGAATAGGCTTGCAGAAAGTCAGGTGTCCCACGGTGAGCATGATTTCTACTGGTCCCCAGGCGTGTGGCGGGGCTGTCAGCGGGCGCGAGAAGTAGAAGAGCGAGCCTTTCGTGAAGTCTTCTTCCGTTTGCTGCGTGACGGCTTTGGCTGCATCGAGACAATCAAGCCAATCGGCTTCACCGTCCAGAGGCCACTTGCGGGAATTGGGGTCGTTAGCATTAAAGCTGGAAAACTGCCAGGGCTTGAGAATGACTCCGTGAAAACCCAATCCATATCCGCCATGCTGTACTCGATTCGTAATGACATGCGCCACGCCTCTCTTGCCGAGCATTCCCTCGCCGCGCGCCTCGCGCCACACGCAAAGGGCGAGCAAGTTCAAATCGTCTAAGCTGTCGTACGGAGTGACTTCCAGGCTAGGCGTCATCCTTCCGCGTGCGGATGGTGCCCATTCTTCGCTGGTCGGTCATCCCAATGAAGGCTTCCATGCGCACCAGCACCTTATCGATTCGTTCGATGACGTTGGCTTGTTTCTCAATGACAACGGCGTGCACTTTCTGCCCGGTTTCAAGATTTCTCACACGCCAGCGAAGGTCTGTCCAAGCAATAGCAGCCAGCAATAGGAACAGGATTGCAGCTCCCAGATTGCCGACGTTCACCGTCCAGTCGAATTTCAAGCCGCCACTGTCGAGCAATAGGGTGCATAGGATCATGGGCCTCTTTCATTTCGCTGGGGTTAGTTCCCTACTCCGCGCGGTGTTCCAGGCGGATAAGGTTTCTTCTGCGCCACGATGCGCGGCGTAGTAAGCTCAAGCGTTCCTGACGGGTCGCTTTCCGTGCCGTCGCCAGACACTGACTTGATGTAGTAGCAGTTCACCTCACCGTCAACCATGCCCGTATCGGTGAAGGTGGTAGCGGTCAGCGGGACAGCATTGATCTTCCTGAACACCGCGCCGTCGATGGCGCACTGGCCCGCAGATTTGTAGAGGTTGTAGCCCACACCAACGGATGGCGAAGGTTCCCAGGAAATGACGTTGGAGTGCGTGCCTTGCGCGAATAGCGGCATGGCAATAAGCAGCAGCAAATATTTCTTCACTTGGCCTCCATGATTGTTAACGGCTGGGGGGCCTCCGGTTCACGTGGATACATCTCTAAATAAAACGTGGTGCGTCCGTCGAGATACAAACTGCCAGCCTTGCCGTCCCATTGTCCGAAATCCAGATGCGCGCCATGCTCCAAGGCTTCTATGTAATAGGCTTCGCACATGGGGATGCTGCGCAGTTCCCGCGTGGCCCGCCGCTTACAGGCCGGGTCACTGCACTTCACTGCGCGCCTGACGTAAAACCCTTCACCAATCCCGTGGACCTGAACAGCACAAGGCCGAAATTAGCCTTCGTGATGTTGGGCATGGTCGCCAGCATTAAAGCAGCGGGGTAGAACGCATTGGGACTGATAGGTACGCCGTTCAATACGACCGCTGCCTGGTAGGTCATCGCCGGGTCCACCAGGAACGAGCCAGCAGCATTACCCGTGGCATCCGGGGTGAGCGCTAAAAGACCTACGGCAGTAGTAGTGCCATCGGCATTGAGCGTTACTTGATTCACGATTAGTTGCAGTTGCGGGACGGTCCCATCGTCATAGAGCGCTGAAAAATTGACTGTGATGAGCGGCTGCACAACTAAAACTGTCGAGCCGGAAATCCCGCCTGAGGTTGCGGTGATGATTGCGCTGCCCATGCTCGCGCCCGTGGCTACGTTCTGGCTGAGCGAAATCGCCGTGGAACTGCTGGCCCACGTTGCCGTCGCGCTCAAGTCCTGCGTCGAGCCGTTATTGAATTGCCCGGTAGCAGTGAACGCCTGCGTCTGGCCGATGCCGATAATCGGAGTGATGGGCGTTAGCGCAATGGATTGCAGAGTGACTACGTTGATGACCGTGAGCGTCACCTTGTTGGAGAGCAGACTGATTGCGCCGGCCGCGCAGCCATAGAGTTGCACCTGCACGCTTGTTCCGCTTTGCGCCAAGGTCGTGCTTGGAAATGTGTAGGTAATGGTCGAAGCGAAAGAGCCGTAATGCCCTGCGCCATTGATGAGCCATAAGCTGCGGCAAGGCCCGCCGCTGACCGTCACCGTAAAACTAGCTGGATTCCCTGCCTGCACGGTTTGGCTGACCGGCTGTTGCGTGATGGCTGGGCCTTGGGCGAATACGGGCAGCGCGCAAAGCAAAAACAGAATACTTAGCCTCTTCATGGTTGTTTGTGTGGCTCCTTTATTTCGCCTGGAAAGTTTTTCATAGCATCGCATCCACAGCATATTGAGGCGTGGTGGAACAGCCCGCGCTCGCCAAGGTGCTCGTGGTCGTGAATGTGACCGCCGTTCCCGAATCAGCACGTATTGGAATCAACTGAAAGATGCTGGTGCCGACTGTTCCATTTGCGCTTATCGTTAAAGTGTTTATCGTTGCGGTTTGCGCCGCTCCGCCCGTCGTCCAACTGAGCGTTCCCAGCGCTGTATTGCTGCCCGCGCCGCAACCGACTCCAGCTGTGACCTGACGCGAGGAAACGCGGAGGGTCAGGGTTGCAGGATAGAAAGCGCTAGCCAGAACCGTCTGCGCGGTAAGGTTCACTCCGAAGTTGGTGGACGCCGTAGTTATGCCGGAACTGTTCGACCCTCCCCCGACCGGGATAATGTTGGCCGAGCCTATGACCGTGCCGGAAAAAGTATTTATTCCAACATCCTGCATGGTATTGGTGCCCGACGCGAAGTTGATAGCCACGCCGGTGGTATTGGAAATAGAGCTGTTAGTGAGCGTGAGCGTTCCGCCCTGTTGGTGGAATGCCTCACTGCTCGTATGATTAAATTGCAGGATGGTGGAATTTGTCAGGTTCACCGTGCCGCCGACATTCCACATCGTATATTTGCTGGTTGCGCCCGTTCCGGCGTTTAATACATAGGTATTTTCAAGGTTCGCCGTGCCGCCGTTGTTATAGATGGACGGCTGATTGACATTATCCCCGTTGATACTGGCGAAGAAATTGGCCCCAAAGTTCAAGGGCGGGGTACCGGCAGTGCTGGGTGGTTTTACCGCGCAGCCGACATTCAGCGTTCCGCCGTTGATGAATACATTGTTTTGCGTGGATGAACTGATGTTCATCGTGCAGCCCGCGAACGCCGTCCCGGCTTCAATTCTCAAGCCAGTACCGCAACTGCTTTCGACGTTAAGGTTCAAGCCATAGGCTTGATAGGCGTTGCGGACGTGCAGGCAATTTGCGTTCGCGTCCTGCACCGCAAAATTGGTGATGCCGAAGTTTTCCAATTTCGCATAGCGATGCAGGGCACCCAACTCAATCAAATCGAAGGCGGTTGCCGTGCCAGCGCCATCCCACGAACCACCCGTGAACGTCCAATCTTTGAAATAGAACTGAAAACCGCCCATGCAGGCAATCCCGCCGACGCCATGCGTACAAGCCGCCAGGTTGTAATCCGGCCAACCGAGTAGTTGCGTCGCATAGGGCCCCATCCCGGCAACCTCAAAACCCCAGTTCAAGTTTGTCCCACCGGAGATTTCCGGCAACTCCTCGCACGCTGGCGGTGAAGTAAAAAAGTGCGGCTGAACGGAAGACCCCATGCCCATCGGCAAATAAATGATTGGACAAGTTGGGGAGAGTTGCGCTGCGGCATCTACCGCAGATAGCGCCGTATCGTCGAGACTGCCCAAAAATATGCACGTTGCCGAGGCGGCGCCAACGGTTCCGGTCGCTGGATTCGATATACTGACTTGCGAAGAACTGATGAACGCGCTGACAGTCGCTCCTGATTGCGTGCCCACGGTAAGGGGAGCTGGCAAGCTCACTAGGCAACTTGACGAACCCTCGATGCGTTTCCCAACATCCGCGCTAGTAAATGAGCCCGAGGGGCACGTGATGGTAGATTGAGTGTTGTTCCACCCACAATTTGATATTTGTCGCGTATTCCAAGGCGTGATAAAGCAGTTTGGATTAGACCCGCAGGCAAGGAAGCTTGGCGAGAGAAAAAATGCACTGCTGGACGGGCTGCTGGAGCTGGACCCTGATCCGCTGGACCCGGTGAGCGTGATCGTGCTCAAGACGGTGCTGTAGCCGGTGCCGTAGGTCTGTACCGCATAGCTGGCTGCCGGCGCGAAAAAGATGTAATGCCCGCGGGAATCGGCCGTGAATGGGTTGCTTTGCTGCGCGGTGCCGTACTGGTCGCTGTAAATCACGGCCAAGGGTGAGCAGGGAGGCCCGCCAGAGCCACCTGACGCGCATACAGCTACGCTGGCCAGTTGCCCGCCACCCAGAGGGGCTACGTAGCCGTCATAGCGCACGACGGTTGGTGTTTGGATTTGCGCGAACAGGCTTCCGCCCATCGCCAGCATAAGCAGCGAGAAAAACAGCAGTTTTCGTTTCATTGTGTTGGTTTTACCGTCCTAGAAAACTCGACAGGCCGTCCCTCTGTAAATAGTTACAAGATCGCCTACTGTTGGCGCGACAAGCTGCAAACTGACAACTGTTCCAGAAACGGATGCGCCTTCCACCTTGGCCCAAATGTGGAATGGCATCTTCGTAGCCGTGCCGCCGAGGGTCCAGCTAGGCGCAATCTGGAAAGTAGTCGTGGTGGAGGCTTGGTCCGTCACCGCTCCGTAAGCTGAAGCCGTGGCAGCCGTGGCCATTGAATAGCTGGCCGTGACGTTCGTAGCGCCATTTGTCGCGGTAAGCAGGTTCCACTGATTCGCTGTCGCCGCAGTCGCCTGTCCAACTACGCCATCGCATTCAAGCGTGTAGGATTGCGCGATGAGTGGGAGCGTGAACGTCAGCGGCACTCCGCCGCCTGAGCCGATAATAGTTGCGGCCACGCAAGAGGCTACCGTGCCAGCGGTCCCACATGTCCAATCAGCGGTCAGGGCCACGGTATTGTTTGGAAGCGGTAGAATCTTGGCAAACGCCGTCCCGGTAGAAAGAATCGTTTGCTGGACTCCGCCAGAGGAGTCCTCTAAAAGCAATCCGCCTGTAGCATCGACCGCCCCTAAAATAAGTTGGTTGCTGCTATTGGTGAACAAAACATGGTGCGTTCCATGATTGGATGCCTCCATGTCGATTCCGGCAAAACCAGTGCTACTGATGTACTGGAAAAGTCCCGGACCTTCCGAGGCGAAAGAATAGTTTCTTCCGCTGGCCTTTCCGACTCCAGCAAGGTCTTGCCGATGAAAGAATGCTCCGTAGCAATTCGTCGGCACTGCTCCCGAAATCGTATTGCAGCCGAGAGCGTCCACGCCGAACACGTTGGTTACTGCCGTTGTGCTGCCGACATCGGAATTTACATAGAAGATGCCAGCGCGCACGTTGCTAATCGTTCCGCCCGTGCTGCGCAATGTCGCATCCGCTTCATGGGCCTGCAAAGCGCCAAAGGTTCCCGAGAGTGTGCCCTTAGTGTTTGCTTCGCCGCTGATTCCATCTATTCCGCTCGTTCCGTTTGCGGTCGCATTCATCAGCGTAGTCACGCCGTATAGATTCAGCGTTACGCCGTTGGCGTCTTGGTGTGATGTATTCAGTTGGTGCTTTTCTTGGCTGTAAACTACCGTGTCATCGAAATTGTAGGAGACGGCACTGCAAGGCGGCGTGGAGTTGAGGACATCGCATCTATTTACCGCATCGTAGCTGACGACCGTTATGTTTTCTGGGATGGTTGCAGGGCAGGCCGCAGCCGCATAATCGCTGCGAATAGCGATGATGGATTTGTTCGTCGTTCCCGCTGCTGTGACTGCTGACTGGCAAGTGGGATAGAGCGTGCTGCCTGCCCAGAAGATGCTGTTGTCCTTACCTGCATCCACGGTTCCTGTGATCGTGCAGTTTCCAGACGCTCCGCATGCGAGGAGCGTGTCAGGTTGAACAAATGGCGACGTAATCTGTGGTGAATAAATCTGTACGGTGTAGTTTCCGGAGGCGGCGTAAAAGAAGAAGTTTCCATTTTGGTCTGTAGTAGTGGGATTCGTTCCGCCGCTGGTTGTGGATGTGCTGGTCGCCAGCGTTGCAAGTGGCGAGCATGGTGTAGTGGAAGTATTCGCAGGCTGGGTACAGACGGCTACAGAGGCTCCGGCAATCGGGCCAAGCCGTCCTGTCACCTGAGACTGATAGCGCACGCTCTGCGCGTAGGCTAGAGACGGAAACAACAAAAGTAATAGGGCTAGTTTTCTCATCGCGTTAGTTTGGTCCCCAGAAATACGCCCACTCCCCCGCCGCCACCTCCGGTATTTGTGGCAGGCGTAGTACCAGCGGCAGGCGTGATGATGCCGGTTACCGCGAGATTCGAGGCAAGCTGGATGCGTCCGCGTAGTATTTGCTGTTGCGCGACCGCAATGGTCGCTGCGGTGTACGCGATTGGCGGCGAGCCAACAGCTCCCGTAGTGCTCACAAATGCCACGGTCTGCGTTGTTTCATCGAAATAGGGATAGAAGAAATACTGCGTGTTTGCCGTCAGCCCAGTGATCGTGATATTGCCGGGGAATGGGCCTGCGATTGTGTTGTCATCGCGGTAGATACGGAGGATGGTTGAAGAATTAGTGCCATCCCAGAATATGCTGATGCTGGTTGTAGACGGGCAGGTAAAGCCAAAGTTTGTAGCCAGCGACCCGACACGGCCACCAACTGATTGCAGTTGTGAAGTCGTGGGATTGACTTGCGGATTGGAAAGGGCGGTAAAGCCTTGTTGTAAAGTGAGATTTTGCCCGACAAGCGTGTTCACCGTTGACACCAGCCAGTCGAGACAGTCCTTCGTCTGCTGGCCTATGGCGTCGTCAAGCGGCGCGAATGTGTACTGCCTTAATCGCCCCAGAGGTAGACGCGTCCACGCTCAAACTTTCCTGCGGCTCCCGTGATTTGCTCAATGACGAATGCAGGCGCTACAACCGCGTAGACCTGGCCATTCTTTTTGAGCTTCTCTTTCGAGGCTGCCATGCGATTCTTGAAACTCGTTAAACTGTCTCCGCTCAGGATGGGGATGTTGGGATTTTCCTTCCAGCGCTCCTGCATCTCTGAGAATAGTTTCTCCGCCTTCGTGGTTCCCTGCCCGTGCCATTTCCCCCAGTTGAATCTGCGCAGCGAGCGCCACTCCTCACAAGGGACACCTACGTTACGCGCGAGAAAGAAGCCGCTTTGCCCGTCGAGGTCGGCACACACTACTTTTTGCACGCCTAACTCTTTCAGTCGTGGAGCTACATCGCGTAGCTTTTTCAGCTTGTCGCGCGGCGCGGGTGTTTGCTTCCAGCCCATGACCCTATTTTGCTGGTCGTAGATGGATTCGGCAGGTAACACAAAGAGCACTTTCATTTATTGCTTTCGCCTTTCCTTCCGTCTTGACGGCGCACCGCATGGGAATATGCTCGCTAACATGAAATATCTTCTCTGTGGCCTGCTATTCATATCTCTTGCCACCGTCCCATCCTTCGCTACGCGCAAAACGAAAGAGTACGCTCCGCTACGGTCGCAAATTCTCACGGCGAGGAACGTTCTACTTGTCGGCGGGCCGCCCGACGTACTTGATAAAGCTCACGACGAACTGACGAAATGGGGTCGCTTCCAGATCGTGTCTGAGCCTGATGCAGCGGATGTTGTGTTGCGCTTCTGGTATGAGTCTGAACCTGGAGCCGCTGGATACCATTCCGAATCATTTACAATAATCGACGCTAAAACGAAGGATGTTTTGTACGAAGATGCCAGGGCGTACTCCCCGCCTTCTGGAGCGGCACCTATAGCCATCGCTGCATTTAGGCACTACAGCATGGCCCGCGCTATGCTCAGAGAGTTGCGGAAAAGAATTGATACAGCCGAAAGAAGTAAGAGGTAATTTCACTCCACCCTCCAAGAAACGGGGCCAGTCTTAGATGACGGTTTCCGCTTTGCCTTGCTCTGCAATTCTTTAATTAGGTCGGCATTTTCCTGCATCCGCTTCTCTGCTGCTTGCACTTCTTCGTCAGGAAATGCCGATGTACCCGCTGCCTGCCGCATTCTCTCTTTTAGATCATAGTTGGTTGTGCGAAGCGCTTGAATCTGGTCGGCTAATGACGACTTCTTGGTAGACTCCTCGACACCCTTCTGATTGATTCCGCCCTTCTTCCAGCGCGTGGATGGCGGCGGCTCGTCGGGAGACGGCCCTCCGCGAGGCGAAGCGGGGGCAGTTGGTGGCGGACTGCCCCCGCTCAGTGGGGCAACTGAAGGTTTGTCCATCGGGCCTTCAAGCGGAGGGTTTACGCGTCCCGCCTCGGGCGTCGAGGCCATCTCGATTTCCTTCAATAGACTCTTTGTAATATTCCAGTCGAGTAAGCCGGAAACTCTCCCAGCAACAATGATGGGCAACGCGAACTGCATGACGGGCAAATGGGTAGCGGCACCCAATTTCGCAGCACCTACTATGAACGGTGTAGCACCATAGGGGTGTTCGGTAATAGCCTTAATTTTCCCAATGAAACTCATTTTTGCTTCATTGGCGTACTTGTCCAGATCGACACCCAACGTCTTGGCTTTATTAAATGTAGAATCATCGACACCATACTTCTTCAGTGCCTGGCCAATCTCTGCTGACTCCGTAGCCCGCTTGGGGTCAATCAATTTACTCAATGCAGTGGCATGGTTTGGTTCATCCTCCAACTCCCCAAGTAGCCCGCCCTGCATTGTCTTGTAATTTCGCGTCTCGGCAATGTAGTGCTGCCAGAGCTTTCCGTGCTGCCCGCCAAGTTCCGAGGCCCTGTCTTGCGTTGCTGTGTTAAGACCGTCGTAAAGGGCATCCATTGCCGCCGCTTCCCGGTATCTGCCTGCTCTGTGCAACGCGGCGGCTGCTGTGCCCACGTCTGTCTTGAAAGATTTTGCCTCGCGTAGCGGAACCATAGGCCGTGATTCAGCGCGGATGATCTGGGACTCTGAGCCTTCCGTCAGGCCCTTCATGGTTTGCCCCATCGCGTCACGCGCTTGCTGCGCGGCCTTCGATACATCCACAAAGCCAACTTGGTTGCCCTTCTGCATCATGTCCGCTTCGTCGGCTTGCAAAACACTGTTCACGCTCTCTCCAACTTCGGTGTTGATTTTGCTCTTGAGCATATCGAGCGGCTTGCGTACCATCTCGTTTACGACTCGCACTTTGCCTTGGTCAATAGCAAGATGGCGATTGATAATTTTTTGAGCGTCGGAGACTTTTGTTTTCAGCGCATCGTCGCCACCAAAGGCATCTGCGAGTTTCAATCCGGTGCCCATTCCGGCAAGTGTTCCGACGCCGTGCGCAACTTGTGGCGTGTCTGGACTAATCCCGCCGCGAGTACCGCCGCCGTAAATATCCTTGAGTGCCCCATAACCCGCGCTGGCCATTGCAGCTGGGGGAGTTGCTTTTAACGCCTCGACGCCGTAGGGGTCTTGTCCCTGCCATGCCTTAGCTCCCATCATCGTGCCGAGTTGATTCAATGCACCGCTGAATAAATCCTTCACCGGATGCTGGGTTTCGGGGATGCCCATCCCAGAGAAGAATCCAAGTGCCCCTTCACGGGCAGACGCGGCTGTTGTGCTAGGGCCACTTTGCGGCGTTACGATCTGCGCTCCCTCTGGAACGTCCGTGAAATTGTGGCCGTGAGACACGACCTCAGAACCTTCAGGAACGTCTGAATAAATTGGCGCTACTGTGGAACCCACTTTCCACCTTTCTTTATGCGGGTACTACCGTCTGCCATCTTAATTACCGTTCCATCTGGGGCTGCACCTCCGCTTGCGACTTGCGGCTTTGCAGTTGGTTTGGCTGCTGGCTTCGCGGGCGCGGCATTAGGCTTAGCCTTCGGCGTCTCACGGAACTCTGGCGACGGAGCACTCTGCACTTGCGGAATGTCTACGCCTAGCGCGTTGAACAGCCAAGACTTCACGCTGGGGTCGCGCGCCGCCGCTTCGTTGGCAATCTGCGCCTTGGTGCCGGTGACGATCTGCGCAACCTCTTCCATCGTCGCGTCACGATTCTGGGCACGGTAGTTGCGTCCTGCCTCATCCGCCGCTTTCTGTGCTTCGTTGACAACGTTCGCGCGTTTGCGCTCATCGAGTGAAGCCGAGCGCCAGTCCTGCGTAGCGGCAAAGTTCTGCGCACGGTCTTTGATGGATTGCGAGTAGGCATCTACGCGCATCCGATTCGTTTGCGCTTGTTGTCCGCGATAACTCGCCAATCCGGCGGCTTGCGTAAGTCCCGTAGTCGCACGCAATTCTTCCGTGGGGATAGCTTCCTGGTCTTTCAGCGCGGAGAGTTGCCCGGCCAATGCCTGTTTTTGCGCTCCGTACTTGCGAATATCTGGACCGTAGATTTGACCTTGTACTGCTTGACCTGGTTCCGTGGAAGCCCCAAGTACCATGAGCGCCTGCCCCAAATTATGAAAAAATCCTCCGCCAAAGTGAGGCTTGAATCCCATCTGCGGGATGGGTAAATCCTTCATCTGCTGCTCGACGCCACGCTCGCGTCCAGCAATACCTTCTAAGCTTTGGCTTGGCCCCTGAAACTCCGGCAGCGCGGAAACCTGCTTCACTGTTGAGGCCAGGTCAAACCCGCCTGGTTGACTAGGCTGTACTGGGCTAGTCGGTGGCATAGCTCCGCCTGCCGGAGGCTGCGGCATCTCAGGAGCTTGCTGCGGTTGCTGCCCGCCGCCCTGCATCAACATCTGCATGAATTGCGGGAGAATGGATGCTTGCTGTGCGTTCGGGTCTTGGTCAGGCATTTGATTTATCCTGGTTGAACTGGTGAACCTTTAATGCTAGCGCCGCCTCCGCCAAACAAACCGCCCATGATGTCCTTAAACTGGCTGGCCGCGGTCGGCCCTTGCGTTGAGCCGGGATTCGGAGTGCTCCCAAACAAAGACGCTGGATTGAACATGGAGGCCATTTGCGACATTGCCTGTGCAGCCTGCATCTGCAAATTCTCGTTATTGAAAAGGTTTTGCAGGAATGTCTGCGAAAGATTTTGCGACTCGCCTTGCGCTTCCTGTCCGATAGTTGCCGCCTCAAGCCCAGATGGTGCGGCACCATATCCGGCGGCGTTGAGCCGATCTTTCGACCCAGCCGCCGTGTTTTGCGCTTGCTGCGTGCCCTGCTCGAAAGAAGCTCTTTGCTGTTCTTTGTAGTAGGGTGAGCCGAGATTCATCAGTTGCTTGAAAAAGTCAGCGGCGGGGCCAGTCAAGCCAAACATCATGTTGGCAAACTGAGGAATGAGGTTGTTGCGTAGCTGCCCCTGCTCGACGTTGAGCACGCCTGCATTTCTGGCAATGTCTTTGATATTCGAGTTTGGATTATCTAACCCGCCAGGATTCCCCCACTGTCCCTGCGGCGGACCTGTCACTGGACCCGTAGGAGTACCTAGCAACGTAGGTGAGCCGGGCACAGATGGCCCGCTGGTCGTAGACGGTGGCATGTTCGTACCCGTCTGTCCGGGCCAGCCGAGCGGATTCTGCGCATTCTGTCCGGTTAAAGGATTAGGCAAAGTGCTCATGTGAAGTTTGCTTTCAGGTTGCGGCCTTGGCTTGTGAACTGTTTCAGCCAATCACTCATCGTCATTATTCCCGGTGAGGCGTTCTGCTGTTGCGCGACTGGCGGAGTGAAGCTAAAAGGATTTCCGCCGAGCGCCATCTGATTCTGCGTGGATGGCATTCCAAATAGCGGTGCGTTTCCTCCGCCTACTTGCGCTCCGCCGAAAGGCTGATTGCTCGTCGGATTGAAACCCAGCATTCCCCCCGGACGCCCAAACAACCCTCCGGCGAAAGTCGCAAGATTCTGTCGATAGGTGTCATCGAATGGCCCCGTGCCCGTAGCTCGCACCGATTCCGGTCCCAGTGTTGTACTTGGCGCGGATGGTTGCGCTGGTCCTGACCGCTCCTGCCCCGGCAGTAATGGATTCGTAGGTTTCGTCCCATGCGGAGGAATGAGATTCCCCGGCGCGGAGCCTTCCTGCCCCGGCCTTAATGGATTCTTCGGCCCGTCTACGGGCGAACGCGAAATGTACGGCTGTAGCGGATTCGACGGCTTGCCCATCATCACGGACATGGGATTGAATGTTGTGCTCATCGTGGTGGGGTTGGCCCGAATCCTATCTGTATGCTGCGGAAGGCATAGTTAACGCCTGTGCCGCTTGGGAAATTGACTTGAAACTGAATCCTGCGGCCCATAACAAAGTTCACGCCACCGATGCGGAAGAGTTCCGGTGAATGCCTGAAAGCCTCTCCACTCGATAGGTTGGGATTCCCGCAGAGCGATGAAGTGTCATTTACTCCGGGCGTAAGATTCAGTGTCAGTGGCGTGTTGAACGTGTAGAAGTCGTCGTCAATCCCACGCGCGGCGAAGCTCCAACCAAAGGAAACGGTTCCGCCAGAGCTGCTGGAATTGCTTCCCTTTTGTATGTAAGTGAAACTCGTTGCGGTCGGAACGGTGTTGACTTGCTGCGTGCCGTTGTACGTGATGTCCGTTACGCCAGCGACGAAGGCAATCTGATTTGCCACTAAGCCATGCGCTGCGGTGGTGGTCACGGTGACAAGATTCGCAGAGCGAGAAATAGAAGAGATACCCACTACTGTTTCATTGGCAAGTACGGATGGATCACGATTGGTGTTGAAGCGCAGCCATGTAGGACGCTTCAGGACTGGCGCGGAGTCGTTGCCCCATGCGTGCGTAGTGAATCCCGCTCCGGCTACAGGAATCTCCGTGCCGAATAGCCCGGTCTGGTAGTCGGCATCCTGAATCAGGTCTGTCGAGCCGGTCAGTAGGCGCACATTCCCGCCAGATTCATAGACCACTTCCAGCGCCGGGCAGTTGATGGAGTAGACCCAGAATGCCGGGTGATTCGTCGCCATATCGAAAGTGAAGAAAGACGGCTGCCCGTTCGAAGCCAAGAGGTCCAAGTCGAGGTTGATGAGTACGTTGTTTTGCCCCGCCCCATTCACCAAGCCAATCGCTACCCAGTTCCGGTTGAGCGAGTGGTAGTAGGTCAGTCTGATATTAGGCATCTGCGTGGGCAGGATGTTGCTGAGGATGTCTTGAATCGGCCGGCCGATGTTTCGCGGCGCATACTTGTCCGTATAGAGCCACAGTTCGCGGTTGCTCGTAACCCAGATGGCTCCGAGCGGTGTCACTACGACGGCAAACGGATTCGCGCAGCCAAGTGAATACGGAAGCGCTGTAATCTGTGTTCCGAGCCCTGACGCGGTGTTAGTTGCTCCAAGTCCTAGCGGCGTGTTGTCGCTCAGCAGGCCCGTGAGCCGGAACATATCGTGCTTGTCGCTCCAAATGATGAGCGAACCGGGCAAATCGGCCATGCCTGAGATGTTTGCGTTTTGTATCGGCAATGTAACTTGATTGAGCGGCGCGCAAGACTCTTGCGGAAGTCCCGTCGTAGTCGATTCCACGTTGGTGAAGAAAAACGTTTGGCCGGGGATTGTCCCGCCGAAGGTCAATAACCTGCCCTGGTATTCCTTTAGGAATGCACCCACGGGAGGCGGTACGTTGTAAAGCTGGCTGACTTCCGTGGTGAATGGAAAGTTTGGAGGTTCCGCTTGCGCGTTGTCGAAGAAAACCAATCCTGAGCTAGCTAGTGCCACATTGGGATTAAAAGCATTGCGCTGCGTGCGGAAGTACGTAGCTCCGCCGTCAGCTGTTTCGTAAAGACGGATATGTGTCGCTTGCGGGTCGAATACTTGGAAATTGTTATTGTTGGACCCACCGGCTGCCGTTAGAAGCGTCAACTGGGTAGCGCTCTGCACGGAAGCGATTGGTCCGAAATTGCCATTAACGTACAGCGAGCGGCCTACCCACGCAGAGGTAAAAGCTGTTCCCGTGCCCACCACGTTCGTAGAACTCAATGTGGTCTGCGCCGTGCCTTGCTCAATGCACTGCACTTGGCCGTTCTGCGCAGCGTAAGCGATGAATTGCGTAACCGGCGATGGAGCTCCGACGTGTGACTTGTTGGCATTCTCCCAAGCATAAGCATAGGAGCGGCCAACGGATTTTGTGATGCTGACGTTGACTGTCCCGGTAGGTGTCAGCAGCGTAGTATTTAGCCCCGACTGCGCCCAAGTGAGCGTTGCCGTGCCAGAGCCGGTCAGTACAACAAAGGTTCCGTTGAAGCTGGCATCTCCGGCAGTGATGGCGACGTTTACCATGCCAATCCCGTTGCCGCCAGGAACGGTCAGAGCACCAGCCAGCGTTACCGTCACGGTGCCGTTGTTGCGCTGGATATTCGTTATGGTTTGGCTGGAGCCTGCACTGATTACCACTTGCGGAGAAACATCTGGTGCATCTAATCCGAATCCTTCAACGGTTGCTGCATTTGCGCCACGGCCTGCCTGCTTAACCGTCCCATTCATCTCGTAGAGAATGTTTTGCAGCGCCTCGCGGGACCAAGGACCGTTTAGCGATGCTACGCCAAAGCCTTGCGGGTCAACGTAAGGATTAAATCTCTGCTGGGGCAAATAGTTTGCACCGGCATTGAAAGACCATAGCTTTCCGTTGCTGTCGCCCATGAGATACGTGCTCAGGCTGGGCAATGCGAAATACTTTAGAGTGGTAAAAGGGAGAGACTGTGCTGGGTAAGCTAAATAGACGCTTCCGCCACCGCCCAGCAATCCCGCTATAAACGTGCCGTTGTAAGTAAATTGCGTTGCGCTGGGCGTAGTCGCTACAACGAACGTGCCATTGACTGTGGTCGTGGCCCCGCTCGACTGGTTGATATTTACGCCGTAGATGATAACTGTCTGACCCGGAGTTAGCCCGTGCGCGGCCACGGTGTTAATGGTGACGGTTGTAGCCGTCGTGGAGGCCCCGCCCGTTCCCGCCACGACAGTTGCTACTGGGGTGCCGCCGACTACGACATTCGCAAATCGCGCGCGCTGGATATATCCGAATGCTCCCGAAAAGGCATTGGTTCCCGCAATCCATTGCCGCGGATTGGTGAGCGTGGGATCGGTGTAGCCGTTGTAGCCAAGATTCATGCTGGCGAGTACGTCGGCTGGCGCTTCTTGTTTTACCGGAGCGCGTTGTCCCATTTATCTCAAAAAGGCTCGGTTACGCCTTCCTACTCCGTAAGGGAATCTCTGTTTCGTTGGCGGATTGTTGCTTTGCCGCTCGATGAGCGAGTCCTTCATCATCTGCATGTTGCTTGTGGAAATGGCCGTCCACTCATTGACACGCGAATCGTCGCCTGCCAAGGAATACATCTTGGCTACGGAGATTGAGCCGATGACGCGAATATGCTCGCGTGGAATCTCCGGCAGGGCTGATAGGACGTAAGACGACCCCGCAGCTAGGGCGGGAGCAATGGCCGTTTGTGTAGTGAGCGCCGTATCGCTCGTGATCGTCACCACGCGATAGATTTGATTGGGTCCGCCAGTTTGGCCGCCTACGATTAACTCCGCCTGTAGCTCTTCCTGCGTCGCGACAGTCGGCAGCGCGCCCTGAAAGTCAGGCTGAAGCAGTTGCGTGAAATTGGTATTCGTTCCGGTAACCGCCGCCCCCGCAGAAGAGACGCTGCCGCTAAACAAATAAGCGAGCGACAAGGGCCAAAACGTGTAGGTCACTTCGAGCTGAGTGTTGACCGCCAGCGGAAGCGCCCAGTTCACGTTGTTTCTGCCGTTGAGCCACCAGTAGTACGGTCCAGTCTGTGTTGGCGTTGAAGTCGGATTCGCGCCGAGGGAAACAAAATCGGGATCGTTTGGCGTCATCGAGCGCGTCATCTGGAACAAACCGCCAGAGGGAGGCAGCACGCGAATGCGCGTGATCTGGTAGAGCCTGCTGCTTACCGGGGCGGAAAGCCCTGCATCCGCGTTAAACATGAAGTCGTAGCTGAATTGCGCCTTGGCAACCGTCACCGTTTTTATGTTCGTGAAATAGTGATTCTTGAGCTTAGAAACTTCTTCCCAGACGTGAATGTAGGCGGAATTGATTTCGCGCAAGTACTCGGAAAAATCGTATCCGGGCACGCGCTGCGCAATGAATTGGACAAGCCCGAAAGCGTTTGTCGGAGGAGAGACAAGCGCTGGGGCCTGCTGGACTACTGGCATTTAGTTAGATAACCTTCGCGGCCTTCTCTGGCTTTTCTGCGTTGCGGCGCTGCTCCAGCCGGTCGAGTGCGGCGACGATCTGTTCGCCTACCGCTTCGCCAGGATGACGCTGCGCACGCATGGCTTCGACGGAGTAGGGCTTGGTGAGGCCCAGAATCTCGTAACACTCATTCTCGTAAGGCGTGGGCCTTGTGCGGCCGTGCCCAGTGACTTCTTTTTCGCGCACCTGATTCTCAAACCATTCCACACACTTCATGCGGAAGGCGAGATTGGCTTCCTTGGATTCTTTTTCCAGTCGAACCTTTTCTTCTCCTGTTGGTTCGTGATCCACAATGAACACGCCACGACTTTCTAGCGTGACCTGCTGGTCGCCCAAAAATATAGGCTTGTTGCGAATATGATTGACGATTTCGTCGATATACAGAACGGTTGTCGTCCCCTTGCGGTCAAGCCAACTGGTGTGATGAAGCTGGCGATCCTTGTCGGGCATTTTTACCCACGCATTTTTGGGCAACACTCCCATGCGGAACCCCGCATAGCCTATCCATTCAGAATCAGGCGTGTATCCAGCCTTGCCCATCATTTCTGGGTTAGGCAACGATTCGCTCGAATAGATGTAGTAACTTGGCGGCATTTCAGTTTCCTCCAAACGCTTTCTCGAAATTCCTTGCGTAAGCCCGTGAATAACCCATCTTGAAATTGCCCTGCATCCGGTTGGCTACTTCGAGAGCGGCGTCGAAATAATCGGCTTCCATGTTCTGCTCGAACTTCTCTTTCACCGCGTCCTGCTTGGCCTTATAGCCGCCCACCAGACGCTTAATTTCGTTCTGCTTTTGGGAGTAGCGCGGATTCTTGGGATCGGAAGCTTCACGCCAGCCCTGCTCACCGCTCACAGCTTTAGCCAACGAACGCCCACACGACAGCATTGCCGCCACCGGCATCCGTTCTACCGAAACGAAATATCGTTCCCGCGCCGTGTCCGGAAACGTTGTATTGCCCGCCAAATGTGGCAGCGGCATCGCCGCCGATTTGCCCAGTTATGGCGTAGGGGAAGAAAACGCCTACAGTTACCACTGTCGGGAATGTGAACCAGGTTGCTCCGCCGTCCAAACTGGCCTCAAGAACTGGCGTTGGCGTGGTGCCACCGGAGAGTTGAATAACCAAAAACCCCTGATGGTCCCTACTTGGTTCAGGGACCGTAAAAGCCACCGCATCACCGGCAGCCACAATCGTTCCAAGATTCGCTGGCTTCCCGCGCGTCAGCTTAGTGACTAGGGTTGGAACAACTGCCCCAGCGGGAGTCAACGTGTTTTTAATGGAGGCTGCCATTTATTTACCCGAAAATCGTTTGGGAGGCGTGTACTTCCCGTCCTCGCTCGACACATCTACTTTTCTGTGGCGCGGCAACTTGGCATCGTAATTCCAGTCCATCTTGCCGTCGCTACCGGCTCCAGCCTTGTTTGCGGGCAATACATCCGGGTCGCCTTCCTGCGGGTCTTTTGTCCCATCCCAGGAATCGGCGCGGGAGTCTTTCAATGGCCCCCAAGTATAGGAGCCTGCGGTATTCGAGAGGGCGTCAGAGGCAACGCCCTCCGCGAAGTTGTTGTCGTCCGCTCCATAGATGTTGCTGTCGCGGCCCACTAGTGCGCCCTCACTCTCAGGGAGCAGGTAAAGGTTGATAGGTTGGTCGTGGCAGTCACATCGACCTGGGCAGTGGCAGCGCCGGCTACAGCTTGCGCGCGAGCCGCTATCTTGTTGGTGGACTTTATCCACACGGCCATGAAAGAAGTCGTGGTGCTGTCCCAGGGGTTGACCACTTCCACTGACTCAATCATGGAGAAGGCCCCGCCAGTTAGCGTATTGAGCTGTGTCGCAGTGAATGGATAGCCGCCAGTAGGATAGCTGGAGTCTCCAGTCACTTCGACAATGGCATCGAAGTATGCGCCGGGAACCTTCCAAGGGTTGAAGCCCTCGCCGGGAGCGCGCGTAGCGAATGAGGCAGCCATTCGTTATCCCTGCTTTCCGTGATTCCCTTCGCTTTTCGCGCGCGAGTCTGTCTCGCCGTTCACGTCGAGCGTAGGATCGGGAACACTGAGCTTGGTGTCGATTTTGTCGGCTGCGCCTTGCGGGTCGTTGCCGTAAATATCGGGATCAAGTTTGGGTGCCATATTTTCTCCTTTTAGTATCCAGTCGGCACTGAGAAGCCGAGTGATTTGACGTGGGCGTTTGGAACGTAGGTCCCAAGGTTCCCACGGAAGATCAGGTAGGCCACAAACGCGTCGGTGTACTGCCCAGCAGTTGAGGATGGAACCTGACGCAGAATCGAGCCCGTGCGGTCATCGAAGCTGAGTTCGCGCGCCACGACCTTGAAAAGCACGTCGCGGTCTACCGCGAAGATGTGGTCTTTCGGGCAATCCGTGTCGATAATCCACGGGAAGCCTTCCCACTCGACGGCGGTGTAGCCCAAGTCCAGTTTCTTGTTGGCGTCGTTGAAGCGCTTGAGCGTCCAGCCCATATCCATGTAGGCATGAAGCTGGGAAGGATGGCTCAAAAACTCCAAACTCGGGGAGACGCGGCCTTGCAAAATCTGCACGGTCGCCAGCATTCTGCGCAAGTGATCTCGCGCAAGTGCCGGAGAGCCGGAAAGCGAAATCACGCCGGCGTTGTATTGCGGGTTGGTTGAGCGGTTGATGTTCTGGAACGTGGAAGCGATGGTGCCGTTGTCCACGATGAACTTCAGGCCACTGATGACGTTGTTGAAAGAGTCCGATGCGCCCGTCGAGGCCGTCACGGTAATGATGTCGCCGGAGGCGGTCGTGAAGGCTACGTTTGTCGGGCCAATCACAAAGCTGGTTTGCGTGGCATCTTCAATCGCACCCGTCATGGACACGATGGTTCCCGTACCGCGCACGGTGGACGATGAGCCGTTGTGGACGGCCACCGTCATACCAGGCCGCAGCCAGTGCGTACCTTCGATGGAGCCCGAAGCCACCAGCGTAGCGTTGACCGTAGTGGAAGTCAGTACCGCGGTGCCCAACGTGGCCAGAGCGCCTGTGCCATCCAAAAACGAGTACACGTTGAGGTACTTGATGGCGTTGATCGTCGCCATCTTGATGTTGAAAGCCAGCGCGCGTGCATACGTCACCGCATCATTGCCGGCAGAATCGAGCGCCGCGCCAGTCAACTGCACCGCTTCGACGAAGCTGAAGAAGGAAACAAGCGCGGAGGCCAGCGCTTCCGAGCCGCCCGTAGGCAGCGTGCCGCCGTCAGAGAACCAGTCAAAGTTGGCGTTGGGATTCAGGTGGGTCGGGATTTCCATACCTCTGTTCGAGATCGGAATGCCCTTGCCATCCGCGTAGCGGTTCCAGAGAACGGCTGCGCTGTTGAACTGCTTTGAAATTCGGGGGTTAAAGAAAATCTTCATCAACGGCGCTGCGGCCGTCAGGTTGAAAACTGCGATGGTGTTACCCTGTTTTTAGCGCGCGTTTTGCAGGGCTTTGGCGAACGCATCCTCTGTGGCATCCCAGCTTTCACTTACCGCTGCCGGAATGTCGAGCGGGTTTGGCCCGCCAGGGAATGTAAAGCTTGCGCCAGCCTGCACGTTATCACGCTGTTTGCGGTCCGCTTCAGCGGCCGCTTTCCTATCGGAGGCCCACCCTTCAATGATGCGCTTGAACGCCGGGGCCACATCCACGAAATTGCCGTTAGAGACGCGCTGGACAGCCGTTTGGTCAGATGCAAGTTCCTTGTCGAGCAAAGCGCGAACTCCCGCCTGCTCTGACTTATTCAGTCCAAGGCTCTTGACGCCTTCCTGTCCAAAGAAATCATCCACGCGCGAATCGTAACGCTGCCGAGTCGAGGCCATCGCCGCAGCGCTTGCACGCTGTTGCTCCCTGCTCTCAAACCCGGTAACTTTTTCGCGGAGTGCCGCGACTTCGCCCATCAATGCGGAGTCTGGGGCCTTGCCGTCTGCTGGCTTCTTGCCTTCGTCCCTGGTGCCGTGAAGTTCAACGTATTCCTCGGCGATCACGTCGCGCATTTTTTCTGCGCCAGCGGGATTGGTCAGGGCGTACTGCTTCATAAACTGCTTCGGATCACTGTCGAGCAAAGCGCGGATACTGTGCAGTTGTTGTGGTGACTGCATCAGATCGTTGATTTGCGCTTTCGAGTAGCCGCTATTCAAAAGAATGCGGCCAATCTCAACAGCTTCAGCGTCACCGGGGTCTTTGACCTCGATGGGCTGTTCCTTAGCAGGCTCCGCTGCTTTCTTCGGCTCGGCAGCGTCCGAAGAATCCGGCGGAACTGTTACGTCTCTCAGAGTTGCTTCTTCTGACATTTACACTCCTACTCCAGAATAATCCGACTTTTCCTTGAGGTTGTCAAGAAAAACTTTAAAGTATATCACGTTTGCCTGTGGCGGTTCCACTGGTTTCCGCTGGACGGTTGCGGCTTGTGCGGCCGTGCCGCCTGCCCCTTCTCCGCTCTTTGCTGTCTGACTTGCGGAGATTTCGGAACCTGCCCGCCGTTTTTGCCGCTTTGCGCGCCGCTAGATTTCTTCGCGCCTTGCTCCTGCTCTGGCGGTGCGCCGCCCGGAGCTTCTCCCGCCGCACCCGACACCGCGGCCATCATCATCTGCTGCTTGGCTTCATTCATTACGTGGAGCTGCATGTGCTGCAAAACGAGCTGGGCCAGTTGCGGATTGTCGTCGGCCTCATCGGACAGCAGATATGTTTGGCAAACGTCGATCTGCACGGCGTTGTTATCGCGCAGCAGCACGGGCTGGACGAGCTGGCCCGTCTGCTTCATCTGCTCGATTTCTTTCCACTGCTTCTTGGTGTCCCTGTAATTTGTGTCGAGTTCGCTGTCGAGGTGCCACAGTTCAAGCGCCTTGCGCATTACTCGCGGGTCCTGCGGGGGCAGCACGCCAGCGGCTACAGCGTTCGAGAAAGATTCTTGCTCTGCGGGGTCGATGGGCAGAATCCTTGTTTCAATCGTGAATTTGTCCATGTCCAGCGCGGCACCGCGCAGCTTGCTAAATTCCCAACGCCCGTTAATCCCGTTCACCGCATGGATGCGGTCGTCCACCCAGTTTTCCGAAGCCAGCTTCAGCACTTGCCGCGCCCACACTTCGTCGGAAACTTTCCAGAGCATGAGGTTGGGCAGGAGCGAATTGTCGCTCTTGGCCGCTGCGGATTCTTGCCCACCGAATGTGTTGGTTCCGGTTTCGTGCTGCCCCATTGCCGCGGGAGAGACTTGCGCGTGAAACTGCATATCGCCCAGATGGGCCGCGCGCCACTGCCATGTTTCCTGGCTGAGCGGCTGAGACTGAATCTCCGCAAAAGCATCTTTAATTGGTCTACCGGCAGACTTGCACTCGATGATCGTGGACGGATCATTGATGATTTCGTTTTTGTCGATACGCTGACTGTCGATTACGAGCAACGGGGCAGAGTTATAACCTTGGTTGCGCTGGATGAGCCGGTCGGTTTCGTCGAGCTTGAGCTGCACGGGGATAAGGTCGTCGTCGCCATCTCCCCAGATTCGGCCGGGCACAGGGTTAAAGACGTAATGTGTCCAGTGATCGTCAATGGACTCATTTCGGGCTTCGAGAAGCGTATCACCAGTTTTTGCAATGTAGAGTCCATCGGGGAACTTTTTAGCCAGTTCTTTGTCGAAGAAATAGGTCGATGGCCTTAGCCAGCATTCGATTAGTAGAGCCTTGGCAGCAGCGGTTGCACGTTCGTACCATGCCGCATATTGAGTCGGGTCACCAGGCAGATCAGCGAGAGATTGGAGGTAAATGAGTCCCAAGTCACCGCCAGTGGAGTACGCCTCCCCTCCACCTTCATCCCCCTTGGGAGCCAGCAAAACATCCCGATAAGCTGACTGCAAAGCAAGCCGATCAACGACGCGATTGCGTACAATGAATGGCGCGTGCCAGAGGTCATAGCTGGAACTCCTGAGATAGATTTCAAGTGGGTTGACCGCCTCAGTTACGATTTCTCCTTTAGGATAACGGACACTCCCTGCAACAAGCGGAAGTTTGGACATGACTGGGGGCATATGCTGAGAAATGGGACTCTGGCAACCGGGGCAGGCTGAGAAATTTCCTTCCAGAGGTCCGCATTGCTGACATACGCTACTTCCAGGGGAAAGAAGCACGTCGGTGTCTTGGTAGACCGGGCTTGTGACATAGCCGTACCTCGGGTCTTTGCTGAAATAATTGAAGCGGAAACTGTTCCCAAAGAGTCTGAGGTTGAGCGCTTCGATAACGCGCAGGTAGTCGTACTTGACGGATTTCTTGATGATCTCAAGAGCGGTCCGTGCAGCTTTCGTAGCGGCTTGGGCCTCGGCATCATCGTTGCTGGGTACAGGTTCGATGAGCGGCTCATTCTGTACATAGGCCCTAATCCCTTGCCGGATGAGCGAGCGGTAATAGTTGTTCGGGAAAGCGTAGTCGCCGGAATCCTGCAACACGATGTCCCATGCGACGTTGATTTCGCTCCATTCGAGTTCATGGTAGCCCTGATAAATGAGGGCGTTGCGCATCCACTTGCGAGCAAACTGAATCTTTTCAAAGCTGCCTTCGTTGTAGTAGAGGTCCGCGTGCCACAGGATTCTTTTCTCGATTGGCAGGTCAAAGCTATAACCCGGCTTGATGTCTTTCGGGTCAGGCTTGTCGGTCTTTGTGCGTACAGGCTTGTCGGCATTGCCAAAGAAATCTTTAATCGCTCCGCCGAGTCCACGGATAAGCGACTCGCCGGCAGGCGGAGAGGAAGAGCTTCTTTTGCGCCCGTCACTGCCAATGCTCGGACTGCCGGAAGCAGCAGCTAGACCTCCCCTGGGTACGTCGGCCAATTAGAGTGCTTGTTTCGCGGCTTTGTACATCTGTCGGGCAGCATCGCTTACCGGAACAGGGATGGAGCGGCGAGGGCGCAAATCTGGCCCTTTGACCGTCACTTGTTCTTTTGGCGTGCTAGCGTCCATACTTGTCGCTGGAATCTCTAATGATTTGACGGAGAAAATCCGCATCCACTCCCGCTCCCTCTCCTGGTGCATCCTCTCGCGCAGGTACAGCAGGACGAGCGGCGGGAGGCTTGCCGCTAAGAACGTCAGCAAAAGACTCAGCGTCAGCGTCGTCCCAGTTACCATACTTATGCCTCGATTCAATCGGTAGGTCAGCCACAGCACGGCCCCTTTTTGCGTGTGGTTATCTGTCCGCTTTCATGCTTGTGCGTTTCCACGTGCTTTAGTTCTTCGTGGCAACGGACGATAGCCCCGCAAAAATCGCAGCGCGGTATATTCGGCCCGTACATGATCGGCGGAGCGTTCTGGATTTCCCTTAACTCTTCGGCCACTTGCTTGACCAGCTCAGGAGTTGGCAATGGTTTCTACGACCTTGCGACCATCAACGGCAGAGGGCTGCGCTAAATCTTTCAGAATGTCTTGCGCCCTGCGCCAGTCCATCCAATCATCGTCGCGCCACTGCGCACAGACGGCTCCGTTATCCACGGTTGTTTGCAGCACGCGGCAAAATCCTTGCGGCTCTTCGCGCTTGTCGCTTGATTCCGTCATGTAGTGGTCGCAATCGTCGCCGCCGTTTTCTCCACCACAGTTCGCTCCGCCATATTCCTGACCAGGCTTCGGCGCGTTAATCCATCCAAGGCCCAGCGTGTCAGGATCATTCGCGGCCGTGAAAGCTTCCACACCGTAATTCGGTTCGCCTTTGTCCCACATCGAGCAGCACGGCCAATACTCGATTCGCTTGGCGTCAGCGGTCGCTTCTTTCGGGTAGATGAATTTCTCTATGCGCGTCCACGGCCCGATGAGTCCGCAAGACTTTCCATAATTGTAGAAGTGGCAGTTGTAGCAGGAAGCCGGTTCTCCGCCCATCTGCGCCGCGGGAACGAACATCACTTCGCCCTTGCTGGGCGTGGGAATCGCGTAGATGTCGGGCTGAGATAAGGCGCGTCTTTGCGCATTTACCTTGCGCAGATTCTCAACCTTGAAAGCGAGAAACCCTTTGCTCACTTACTCTTCATCTTGATTTTGAGTTTGATGCTTTTGATTTTTCCCGCAGTCGCGGCTTTCTTGGCTACGTCCACGGCAGGCTTCATCAAGTCGCTGTTAGCCATTAGGTTGCGAACGCCATGCCGTTGGCGTAGTCTCCGCGATTCAAGTCCTCGGCATAGGTCTTGGTCAGCGTGGCGTTGGTGGCCCCGCCGTTCACTGTCGTGTTGAACGAAGTGAAGTCGGCGGCCGGAATGACGACCGCAAAGCGCAGGTCGGCGTTGGCGTTGAGGCCGTCGACGGTGCTGTAGAAGTCCAAGCGCACGTTGCCGCTGGCCATCTTGAGCGCCACTACCGCGATACCCGGGATATTGACTGCCATGCTAAACCTCCGTAACGAGTGAAGATGTGGCTGCGGCGGCTTGCGCTTGCTCGGTTTTCGTTCCGAGCACGGCGCGCACCTCCGTCATTAGTTCGTTGTCCTGCAAAATTCCCTTTTTAATGAGCAGGCTTTCAAGCGCTTCAAGCCCCGCCGCACAAGACGCTATGTTGCACAGAATGCGCTCCTCAAGAGCCTGCGCTTCCATACGGGAGACGGGCTCCCGCATGATTTCTCTAATTCGTGCTTGGCCAGTCAGCATTTCTTGTTTTTCTTTCTGCGGTCGCGCAATCGCTTTGGCCGCTGTTTTTGTTTGCCATTTCTCAGCGACTCAAGGCATTTGTATTGCTCGCGTGACAGGCCAAGAATCACCCCGGAATCCACGCGGGAGTCGTCCTCAGTGCCGTAGCTGGCTCGTATGCCGGTAATGTCCATGCCTTCCATTATGCTTCCAGTTGCGTCTTGAGCGATTCCGCTACTTTCGTTTTCTCGGCGAGAAGGGCATCGGCTTTCTGCTTGTCTGCGGACGCTTTCAGGTCCGCGTTGCGCGCTTCCGCAGCGGCCTGCGCAGCCTCAGAAACTTTCTTCGCAGTGTCGGCGCGCTCCTGGGCGGCTTTAGCTTCCGCTTGAGCGGCCAAAGTAGCGGCTTGCGCGCGTTCTAAAGCAGATGCAGCAGCGTCGGCGGCGGCTTGCGCAGCTTCCGCAGCCAGTTCTGACGCTGGTTTCGGATCGGCGTAGAGCTTGTCCACCTCCGCCATGAGCGCTTGCACGTCTTGCGGCGTGGCAACGCCCTTGTTTACGCGGTCTCTAATTGGGTCGAGATTCAGCATGTTCTCTCCTCATAATCGCTGGCCTTACAAATCTCATTTGCCGTGGACGGCGGAACTGTTGCACGACCGGCGCGCCTTCGCCTTCCCGCTTGTGCTTGTCCGCTTCATACCAGTACAGGCGGCTGATTTCGTTTAGTGCGGGGTTTTGCCACGCTTTGGCGGGGAGGATTTTTTCCGGCTCTGGTCGGAAAGTGTGAATGGCATATCTGATGGCCGAAGGGCAGTGAGAGTTATCATGCGCCGGCTCAAATTTGGGGTTTCCGCTTCGATCCTTCGCCCATTTGTAAGTAGGAACTTCGCGGAGCGTATGGCGACACCGCGAAGAAACGAAGTATCGAGGGCTTCCAGCAATAGAGGGGTTGAAGGGATGCTGCAAACGAGGGTCAACGTGCATGTACTGCTCTGTTTTGAACAGGCCGGGAGTGACTTCTTTGATGGCTGGCTGGCCGAAGATCCCGTGCTCTTCGAGTTCAAGCGCCGCCGCTCTTTGCGCGTAGTCATACGCTATTCCTTCGATGGGATGATTTCCAATTTTAGCGTGCAGCTCTTCGGAGATAGGCTTGATACGAAGTCCGGCCCCATAGACCTCATCGTACTGATACAAACGTCCATCTGGAGCGACGGCGATGATTGGGATTGCCCAGGGGTCGCCTTCCTCACCGCCGCCGATATCCATGCCAATAATGACGGGCCAATCGTCAGGGGGATTTCGCTCACCGGCAAATACCTCCCAGTGCTTTGCCTCGTCCCAAACATGGGTCTGCTCGGTAAATTCCTTGAAAACGAGGTCGGAGAAATCGGCAAAGCTGCCGTAGATGAAGCGGTCGGCCCAGTCAGGCGGGTACGTGTTAAGCATGTGCTCGACGTATTCCGGTGGCAGAAAGCAGTTCTCCATCGTGGAAGCGGTAATACCCAGGTTCGAGCCCTTGAGCTTTTCGCGGCGGTCAGGGTCAAAGAAGTTCCGCCACATCCAATCATGCCCGGCCGGGTTACTGGTAATCCTGAGAATGCGTCGAGGGGCCGTCTTGCGGCGTAAGCGGCCAATCAGCAGGAAATAGATTTCTTCCGAGATTTCGCTGGCCTCGTCGACATAGGCCGCGGACAGGTTCATCGACTTGATGTGCCCCACGATCTTGGGGTCCGAAATGTCCAAGTGCTTGAAAACCGTTTCGTGGCCGTTCTCGAACTTGAAGACCTTCTTCTGCTCGTACCACTCGCCCCATTCGCGCGGCACCATCTCCAGAAACGTTTTCATCGTGGAGGTTTCAAGCGCAGGCATATTCAGCCGGCCAACTAGGGAAAACCCATTTGGGTCATTCGCGGCGTTCAAAATGATGGAGGTGCAGAGCGCTACGGACTTGCCACTCCCCTGCCCGCCTACATACGCGGTAGCGAAATGGTTGGAAGAGACAAATTGCCTTTGCTTGGGCATCCGCGGCAGGTTATCGACCGCGGCCTTAAAATCTAATTCACCGCTTAAATAGCCCACTCACCCACGCGAGGAAACGTACCGTCTTGGAGTCGGGCACCAGTTCGCCTTTGCGGTTGCGGATGTACCCGCCCTCGTGTGTCGCAATCCACACGCAAACCAGCATGGCGATAAACAGAGGCGCGGCAATCATCTTGGTGTACCGATATGATTCGATTTCGGAAACTCTTTGGTGACAAACGTAATGCATTCCCCGCAGACTGGCGACTTGCCCTTCCACGCAATATCGGTATACAGGCGAACATCCGGTCCGTCTGACTTACCACAGCGAGAGCATTTGAGCACGCGCTTCTCACCAATCACCTTGGCCATGTCCACTACTTCGTCCATCACGCCACCGCCTTGCGCTTTTGGACGCAGGTTTCACAGAGGCAGGTGCGCCAGTTGGATTCGGCGGTGTGGCGAGTAGGATTTTCCACGGCCACGGCTTGCACCGTAGTACTTTCAGCACCTGCCCGTACTTTCCGAGGTTTGTGGCCAGCGGTGCTACTCCTCGGAGCCTCGGAAGGCCGTGAGATCGTGAGTTCATTGCGCAGGACATTACGCGCCCACTCCACAAGCGTCTCCCCGTCCTCTTTGGCCCTGGAGAGCATCCTGATTACGTCCGACTTCTCCAAGTAGAGTACGAGGCGTTCGCGTTCCACGAATAGCTTCCTCATGTGTGCTATATGAGCACATGTAGCACATGTGTGTCAAGTCCTGAGAGCAAAAGTTATTGGGGAACATGTAAGTCTAAATCACCTAGGGGGAGGTTTTTGGCCGCTTGGGTCTGGTCCTCGACGTGTCTCACTGCACTGGGTTCAAATGTCATACTCTCAGCCATACCATTAGATTCAATGACTTGCACATCATTGCTACGTTTGCTTGGCGTAGCATGGGGCTGGATGAGCACGTTTATTGCTTGTTGGAGGTGTAGATCGGCCTGCATTGCCTTGTTACCAGTTTTTGTAGAATTGCCTAATATGCCTAGCCCCTCAAACATCCGAACGGCTAACGCTCCATCGCCCCTATCAAACGCCTTTTCAATAGCTTGCGCGCCTTTTCCAATCAGCTTAACACATGAGATTCTGCCAGCCTCAATTTCTTGGTCGAAGTTGGCCTCTGCCAGAATGGTACGCGTTGTATTCCGTGTAATCCCCAAGTCCTTTGCAATGCTTGAGATATTGTGGCCTTGCGTTCTTTTGCTGATTACGGCCGCTTTAACCATCGGAGCTTTGATGGACTTACGCCGCTTTACAGGCTGAATAAGCGCTGGAATGGCTTGTGCTTGCGTAGAATCAATGGTTTGCGCTGTATCACTCACGGCATGCGCTCGAATGGATTGCTCGCACCAGCACCGCCAAGTAATCCGGCAAGTGGGCTGTTTTGAGCTTGGCCTTGACCGTAAACAAATGGCGATCCAGCTTGCGAATACAAGAAAGCATTGCCGTATATCTGCTGATTTTCCAATAGCTTGAACAACAGAACAGGAACCTGGTTGCGCTTTAATTGGACGTACAAGGCTTCGCCCTTCTGCCTAAACGTGGATTCGCCCATCATCGAAAGCGTTCTCGGGTCGTTGGCTAGCTCGCTCACGCTGCTACCTCAAATCCCGTAGCGGGCATCCCCATCGCTATTAGCCGCGCATGACAGGCTTCTGGCGTCTCTTCTAGCTGTAATTCCCGCTCAAGCGCCAGTTCAAAGATTATGCGCAGCGCGTCCAAGTAATGGCGCAGTAGGCTTGGAGGTAGGGCCATGTACTGGATTAGCTGAGCGAGATCTGCAAATGCATGGAATGTCTTGACTTGCCCGATGAATTTGTAGCGCGTGGGGCCAACTTGCTGGATGGAGCGGGACAATAGGAGTGAATTACGCTCTGCGGAGTCGATCTGCTTGCGGCTGCCGTCGTGGGGATAGACTAGTTCGTACTTGGATCGGGCCATTTAGTGCTGAATAATTTGCGGAGGAGCATCGCTTTCAATGGACGCGCACATTGCCGTGCCTGCTCCAACCATTTCCCCTGTTTCAAGATTCCACTGCCAGTCACGCTGACCTACGAACAAGAATACGTGCTTGTCAGTGATGCGCACCTTTACCGAGCACGGGTCGCTCAACTTCAGCATGGGCGGGATTAAGTCTTGTGTTTCGTAGGTTTTTTCCATTTGCGGTCCATTTAGGGATAGGAATGCTTGCGGGAAATGCAAGCTCGCCTGTTAGTGCCGTTTCCGACCGCGGCGACCGGCGCTTCTACTGCTTTCCAGCTTAGGCGCTGCCTGCCGAGCCGAACTCATTTGCAGTTTAGCGCAGCGCCAAGCCAGTGAAGATACCCAGTTACAGCGAATAATGTAGAAGTTCTTAGAGCGTAGCAATTACAAACTTGTTTACGTCAACAAGATTTCTTCCATTGCCAGCCAGAGACTATATTCCATACGTGCTGCCTGCTTATGCCGAATCGCCGCGCAATGACTGACGGGCGCTCTCCCGCTGCGCGCAATGCACGTATCTGCTCGACTTGCTCAACGCTTAATTTGCGATTGGACTCCGTGACGATTATGCCCGTAGGATGCCGCTGACGGCGTAATCTGTCGGCTAGCTTTTGAGCCTTATCCGCGTTGTGCTTCAACCCTTAGCCTCTCGCAACCTTTTCTCACCCATCGCCAAGACCATAGCTAATGCCATCATTTCTTCGCCTTGAGTTCCACCAATCCAGTGGTGTGAGTCTCGCTCGTATGCACGAACACCGCTCCTGGCTTGGACATGGCCGCTGCTACCTCTTGCTCATTAGCCGTAATGCTGCCGTACTCCCGCAGGAATGAATCCTTTACGCCGAACGCTCTAGCTGCTGCTGCGCGACTTTTGACCGCTACGACTGCGCGTATTTGCCCATGAGAAGTAGCCCCCGGTAGGCCATGCCTGAAAATCAACACTCCCCAAACGCTCACGACTTCTCTCCTGCTGCGCGTTCCAGCCCACTCTCGGCAATTAAAGCCCTAATGCTTATTTCGCAGTTGTCTGCGGCATCAGCCGGAAGCCAACGCTCCATCTTTAGCCATGCATTCTTTTCAGCGATAGCTACTTGCCGCGCTTCCTCTAATGCCGCAAGCCGCGCCTCCAGCGCACACGCTGCCAGCGCACGGGCCAGCACGTCACGCGTTGTCGCCACGTCTGCTTGCCACAAAGCGCGCCAAGTTTCTTCTGTAGGTCGATTACGTCTATCCGCTCGCTCATTTCAGCCCCTCTGCTTTCAGCGCACGCTCAGCCAAATCTTCTACTTCGCTCGCCAAGCGGCGCATCTTGCAGCCGAATAGTCCATAGCCCATTGAGTCGAAGTCTTTGCCCGTGGAGCGCAACTCAGCGACTATGCGCGTCACGTTTCCAATTTTAATTTGCCTGTCGCGCTCCAGCGCCTCGTTCGCACAGGTGGCCAGCGCATCGGCTACGCGGGCCTCAAGTCTATCCATTCGCGCGATGGATGCAGACCGCAAGGCTTCATAGGCTGAATCGCTCCGATTATCAAGCAACTGAGCGGTATTGATATTTTGCATAACCTCCGCTCGAAGTGGGTCCACGCACAGACGCGCCAATTCCCGCTCCCGCTCCGCTACCGTAGTCATGCGCCACGCCCTGCCTGCATCGCCGTACGCTTTCGATCCTCCGCTATGTCGAATGCCACATTCCATAGATACCACCAAGCATGCGCATGTAATTCAAAAGTCTCGTATATCCCTAACGCTTCTTGGTATACAGCCCACCGTTCAGCACTGCGAGGGGTACGTAAATCACTTTTGTATCGTCCCAACTCTCGCAAGAACCGAAGTTGAAACCGCTCGCTCACTCGCCTACCCCACCTTTCTCCCCGCGCCGCCCGCCCGCCTACACCTACCGCTTGCGGGCAGCATCGAGGTTTACCACGTCAGGCAGTCTGCGTTTGGTTGAGGGCCACCGGAGGCTGATACAGTTCCATCTCAATGGCTTGCTCAATCCCGGCCTTCCGCTTTTCGTACCATTCGCGCAGCAATCGCTCCCTTGCATCGCCTCGCAAGCCTGCCTCTCCAAACTCCAACTCAGCCAAAACGTAAAGCACTGCTTGGTGTACTGCATCCCATTTGTCGCCCATCATTCCCCCTTTCTCTGCTAAGAATCTACTTTTGCGGCTGCTCCCGGTCGCTCCAACTCTCCCTGCTCAACGTAAATCAGGCTTTCGACTAGCGACCGCGTATCTTGGTGCATTTGAATCTGCTCGCGATTCTTGGCGTACCAAATCCACACTTCCCATTTGCCGGTTATCGCCCGGCCCGCGCCACACCAATCAGCAACCATCTCCCGGGCGAAGTTCTCGGGCATTTGAAGCAGCTTTGTCGCGCCGCTGTCCTCGCGGAGTACCCAGTGCTGCCAGTGGTGCGGATTGAAATGCTGGTGATGCAGCCAAGCGCGGTCGAATTCCCGACGCACGCTGTCCTTAGTTGGCCCTGAATAGGCTGGCATCATCGCGCTCATTTCTTGAAGCGTGCGCCACGGGCCACCGTAGAAGCTGCGAGCATACGGAATCCACTCGCAGGGCAGAAGCTTGCTCCAATCGTGAATGATGAGCCGCCAGATTGGAGCGCCAACCCGCAACCCGGCGACGAACACGAACCACTTGTGACGCGCTAGATATTTTGCGTACCGCCAATGTGCGCTCACTTCCCCTCACTCTCTAGCGATGCGCGGCGCAGGGCCACATTAACGGCCATGTAGCCAAATGGAACAGGGTCTTTGTCTGCCTCTCGCAGCTTGATGACTTCTGCCTCCGCTTCCGTTTCTGACGTGAACGCGCAAAGGGGTTCCCTGTCCTCGTAATCGCGTTTGAGAACTACCCACACTTCGGCAGGCGGCGCCGGCTTAGGGGCGGGAGGGAGCGCCAGGGCAGCCTCAGCTACCTTGCGAATCTCATCTTTGACCGCCCATCCGCTTGTAAACTTGCAATGTTCGATTATCTTTTCCAGCGCCTCGCGTAGCTCCTGCCCACTCCCCAGCGCCGGTTTCTCCGCTAGTGCAGCCAGCGCAGCGAATATGCCCGGATAATTGACTCCGCCGAACAGGTAATCGCTCAGGTCATCAGCGGCAAGGAATGAGTTGAACTCATCCGTTTTGTGGCGCGAGATAATTTCATCAATCTTTTCAGCTTGCTCAGCAGTTAGCTCAACCTGCGTCCCCTGACTTCCTGAGTCCGCCGTTTTCTCCCCCGGTGCGGCCAGCCAAACATTCAATCGATTTGCTATCGCTGGCCAATTTGTAAAGCTGCCGTGATGAAACCGTTCATACAATCGTTTAATCACTTTCCAGAGTTCTTCGCGCGGCTCCCCCACTGGCGCGGAGACATTCCCGGCGCTCGGTGCTCGTACGCCCGCCGCTTGCGCTAAGCAATATCCGAACTCTTTGCACGAATTGGGCATGGAGCAAGTCTCAACAACACAAGTCGGGGGCTGCACCGGGCTGGAGGGAAGAGATAGCGCGGCTTCCAGTTCGTCGGCGCACTGCATTACTTGCTCGGCAACGTAGTAGTAGATTTGGTCGCAAGGCTCATAGGGCTGAAAGTTCTCGCGCCATTTCGCTATCAGCTCCCGCAATCCACTCACTGGCTGGGGAAGGGGTGCCAGTTCCGCGCGCAAGCCCTTCAAATCACCCAGCAGGCAGTCATAATGAGAGGCACATGGCGTCTTAGAACTAGCCCACGCGATAATCTCATCCAGCTTGGCCAGCGCATCCGACTGCGGAGACGCAAATTCTTCCACGATCATGCGGTAGAGCGCATCTGTATCGCCTGCCGTGCGCGACTCAGGAGCAGAATGGTCGCTAGCCATAAATCTTTTTGCCACGCTCCACGCCCGCTCCCGCACTCCACTGACCTGGCCCGCGCCCACCTGTTTTTCTTCGCTCATGATCGCCTCCGTACTGGGTGCCGCTGCCGCAAAACAATCTCCGCCTTCAAACGTACCGCCCTGCTACTGCATGAAGTGGCCGCATCTATCAGATCATCATCGCTAATCTTCATGCCGGGATACGCTACGCACAGGCAAGGCATCCTCAAACATTGCAGGCACCGCTCGCGTGCTTTCTGTTCTTCGCTCATAAAAGAATCTCCGGTAGCGCTTCTCCTATTTCGATCACGGCGTTGCTTTGGCCTTCCTGTGCTGCTCTTTAGCCAGAATTAAAATCTCCGTGCGTGGGTTCGCCCGATCCCGTGCCTTGTGCAGAATCCACGTCACTACCGCCGCATCGGAATGAATGCAACGCGCTTCCACCAGCGCATCGGATATCACTTTCCAGAAATTGTCTCCGTCGCCGCGCTGCTTATGGCCCAAGTAAACGCGAGCCTCCAATTCGTAGGTCTTGGCGCTGACCGATTGCCCACGGGCGCAGAGTGCAACCGCCCGCTTGAAGGCTTCAGCCTCGGCGGTGACGTAATAGCCGTGTCCCCTGCCGCGAGGCTTCTTGTAATGGTTGACGCTCGGCGGCACCAGCGGCACGGTAAATTCGAGCGAATCGCTCATGCTCCAACCTTCCCTGCTCTTTTTTCCTACACCTACCGTTCGGTGCTGAGTGCATGGCATATCGCTTCATTTCGCCTGCGTCGTGCTGGCCTCGGCCTCCTTCTCCTTCCAAACTTCCGAGCCTTTCTTCGCGTACCCCGTGACGGTGAATTTGTAGACGCATTCGTTCACTTCTATGCGCCACGGTCCGCGCCAAAGTCGTTTATCGTGCAGGCGCTTTGCTATCTGCCAGTAATGACGGTCAAAGAAAGCACGGTCGTCATTGTCCACAATTCCTTTTTCTGTCACTGGCACAATTGGCACCATCATGTGCAGGCCCTTGTGTCCCTTCTTGCGCCCACACTTTGTCGAGTCGCCAAACTCGCTCACGTAATCGCAGGTGGTTCGCGCGATTTGCAGTACCTCCAGTTCACGCAATCGCTCGATAATGTCGCTGTAGGTCAGAATGTAAGGCTGCCCATTTAGAAAGCCATCGCGTGAGGCTTCCACGAGTTCGCGTAACCCCTGCAACTCCGCCTCTGCTGTCATAGCCGTCCTCCTTTCGTCTCTTGCCTCTCCACCCTAAAAGCTACAGCCTTGCGGTATGCCATCGAACGCCCCGGTTGAGCGGTAGTTGTGAGAAAACTCATTATTTTGTTGCTCCAACCTTCCCTGAGCGAATCCGACGCCAATTCTGCTTTTCTGTCAGCCGATCATGCTCGAAACAGTAGAGTTTCAAGTTGCTCATGCGGTCATCGCGCCGGGGATGACGCGGCTCAATATGCGCTGGAACCATGCCGTCCCTCACGCATCGCTCCAGTGCCGGACCGCCCAACGGCCATATCTTCCACGGTGCCTCATACTCACAACGCCCACCGGCTCGGTCGCGCAATTCTACTTTCCTGTCTCGCCAGTCCTGCCCGTGCAGAACTTCCCCGCCATCGCTTCGCCGTATGTACGAGCTGGGGTCTTTGAAGTCGCGCAGCGCCATTGCGACTAAATCCCGGTCCCCGATACGGCAACCCAACCCTTTCTTCTTGGCTGGCAAGCCCTTGCTCTTGCGCAACTGCTTGCGGAGATACCTCAGCCTCGCAGCATGGTAATCAATCTGTTTGCGAAGCGAGACTTCTGCGCTCATGATTTCAGTTCCTTTCTCGCTTTGAATCGCCTGAGGGCATTGTTTTTGCAAATTAGGCACTCGTTGTAACTGGGTCTATTTTTCCGTTTATGCAGGACTAGATTCTCCGCAGTCAACGCATGTCCGTTAATGCAATGCGTTTTTGCAATGGCTAAATACTGCCTGCGTACATTTTCAACAAGGGTTACCGCTTCTAGATGCGCTGGATTGACGCAGGCACGATTGCGGCACAGATGATCGATCTGGAAACCCTTTGGTATCGGTCCTTTCGTGAAGCAATAGGCAGCTCTGTGCGCCCATGAACGAATGATTCGGTTCCCGCTTTTAATTTCGAACCGCCCATAACCTCCGTTCAATTCCCCTTTCCAGGGCCAGCATTCTTCCGGTCCTCGGGCTTCACGTCTACGCATGAATCTTTGCTTTACTGTCAGGGCACCCCATCGAGACCTAAGGCTGGGACGGATTGCCAAAACAGTGTCTTGCAGTTCACGAAAGGCAATGGAATCATTGGCTTCGGTAAGGGTTCTGCTCATATCCCTCTCCCTTTTCTCCGCTTCGGCTCGCCGTGGGCTTTACGCTTGCGCTCGCGCAATAGCTTTTTCAATCGGCTCATCTCTTGGCGTATCTGCTGGTCTGTTTTCACTGCCCACCCCTCCATAACCAACGCGCCATGGAAATCATCTGCGCTTCACATGAAGGGGATAGTCCAGTCAGCTCTAAGCTGTCGCTCTTAAGTGGCTTACGCCGCCACTCGTCATCTGTTGGTGCGGCGGTAGATATGGTGTCGTGTCGCCATTGGTCGTAGTGTTTTGTGCAAAGCCCGCGTGCGCAATGCGCTTCTTGACAATCAGGAATCGAGCATCCCGTTCGATTCATCCCTCACGCTCCCCCTCACTCCGTTACGTGGCCGCACTTGCAAGTACACGTGCGCTTTATGCACAGATCGTGCCGCCCTTTTTTGCACTGATAGCCTATGGCTGGTTTGGTTTCGCTCGACGCTACTTTTGGTTTGTTGTTCATGCGCTGGCCTTCCTCGGGCTGCACTCGCAACGTCTCGCCTGATCTCCCAGCCCGTCCAGCCGTGGCACCACACGCCAGCCAGTTCCCCGACACACTTCACAACCATTCGTAGCCGGTGGCGCGGGGCACTCTGCGGCGTAAGCTCGAATCTCTGCCGGCGTGGGAATGAACTTGCAATGCTTGAGCGCTAGTTCAAACCCCAGGTTTAGGGCCTTTACTGACAAATCCTTCAAGGCTTCGCGGTAGGCCACCACCGCTAGCGGTGTCAGTTCTTGCCGGTAGATTTCCCCGAACAATGCCAAGTTCGCCATTAGCGCGTCCAAGAACGCTTGAGAGAGCGGCGGCGTTTCGGCTAGACCGCTCATCGGCCTTTGTAGGATTTCCTTGGCGTGCTCCATTACTCACCTCTTTTGGTACTTCGTCCTTCCAGCGTTCCTCGTTCAAAAATGTGGTCGGATAAGGGATAAAGTTCACGTCCTGCCACTGATTGGTTTTCTTCCAATCCGCCAAGCTAGCCAACACTTCGCCGGTATGCGCCTCGCACCCTGAGCGAATCCAAGCGCGGACGGCGGGCTTCTTCCCGACTTTTCTTCCTACCGGATACGAATCCCAGAAAATCTCGAAGCCCTGCGCAATAGTTTTGGACGGTTCTGTAGTGGACGGTTCAGTTTTGGACGGCTCCTGCGCACCCGTGTGCACCCTTTCGGGTGGGTCCATGCACCCTTTCGGACTACCCTGTGCACCCTTTTCTTGCTCAAAGCACGCAATCGTTGCGTACATTAGCGGCAGATGGTACGTATTGGGCCTGCCGCGACCCCCACCAGGAATTACTTCAAGTTCACCAATTTCTTTGAGTGCTGCTACGGCATACTGTGCCTCTCTTTCACTGACTCGAGACTCGAGCGCGATGGTGTGCATGGACGGCCAAGCGTTCCTGCCAGTCCGATCTGTATGATTAGCAATCGACATCAGCACACACCTAGCGCCCAAACGAGATTCCGAATGTTCCAACACCCATGACATCGCCTGAATGCTCAGACCAACTCCCCCTCAGAAACTCAACCCGCCAGCCCATCCGACCGATGGATCGCCGCAGAAGTTACAAATTCTCCTGAGTAATACTTTCGTGCCGCCGAGGATTCCCGTAGCCACCTCGGATGATGGGCGTATTTTTCTTCCCCATCTCAGATCGTGGGCTCGTTGCTCCCACCGCATGAGCAGCAATCCCTAGCGTCTACTTCCTGACGGGCGCTCTCAGAAATTGGCCTTCTTGGTTACGACCAACCCCTACCACGCTCACAGCGCGTCTATTCCGCCACGGCACGAAACTTGTGCTACAATCTTTCTTGGGTACCCCGTTCGATCAGCCCTATCTTTCCAATGCGAAAGTTAGGATTGATAAACTCTCTTTGCTGGGCGGCGTGAACAAGCGTCGCCCTGGCCTTTTTAGTCCGCTGCTATTTGCTGTTCTCCAACAAGAGAAGCACCCATCGTCAACCGCAGAACTTTTCCGCCAGCTTCCTGCGTGCCGTATTTCATTTGCATCTCCACGACTTTCAGGAGTTTGCCGCCAGCGTTGCAGGCTGCATTTCCGATGTTGGGAGACACCTTGCCGCCGATCAGGTCGCTCATTAGCGCGGACATGAATCCGGCAAAGTCGTGGCCTGTGACGATTCCTTTCTCTGCGATTGCGAGGCACTTGGATTTTTTATCCAAGCCTTGATTCCCTTGAGCAAGTCCCGTCCTTTTTGCCATTGCCTTTCCTCCCTTGTGTGACCTTTCAAGAATCTGCGTCCGTTGGCCGTGATGAATCCGCATCCACAACTGCAATGCCAGCATCTATTCCCGTCACTCCGCTCCCTTTGCACCTTTTCCGCCCCTACAAAAAACTCAGCCCGCTATGACCAGCGCCACGATAATGATTGCCAGCGCCAGCCAGAAGCAGCACCAGCCGAACAGCTCATGCTGCGGAATATGTCCTCTGCTGCCATGCGCGCGACCGCCCCATAGAACGCTCATGCGAGGCCACACGCTTTCAGGAGCTTGGCGCGAAGCTCTGGCTCCAAAGTTAGGCAGCCGTCCGCCTCAATGATTCGGTTCGCTAGCTTTATTGATAGACCAAGTTTCTTCGCGTAATCGTGTGGCGCGGACACATCAAATATTCCAGCGACCGCAGCGAGTGGGCACTGATAGTCCTCGCCTTTACCGCGGCGAATAAAGACCATCGTTAGACCCCAATCTCTCGGCGTCTGCTCCAACTTCTCCAAGAATTGTTCTAGCGTCATCCTGCCGCTCCTGCTGCCTTGGCTGGCCCTAAGGCATTGATAAAACTTCGTAGCTCCCGGTCAGGGTGTAGCTTCAAAACGATAATCATCAGCTCCGTAGCTAGTGTTGGGTTTTCGCTGGCGATCTGCATGTACCGCTCCCGCTCTTTGTGAAACAGGCTGTACACGTCCGGGTCCCCTGACTCCCACACAATGCGCGTTGCTCGCTTACCGTCCTCTTTGGGGGCGTTTTCGATGCGCTGCTGTACTTCTTCTGAGACAAGCCCGAAGTGCGACTTCTCAGCGCCCTTGCCGCGCTCCCGCAGCCGTTTACAACGCTCGAATACATCGTCCACGCTAGGCATTCGATTTTTCCATCACCTGCAAGCTATTGCGCAGCGCCCCTTCCAATCCGTCTTTCAGCCGCACGACCATCGTTTCGACTTCCGCTAGAAACTTTTCGGCCTCCGCTTCCATTGCCGCAATGCGCTTCTCGTCACGGGATAGACGGCAGATGAACAGGTCCAGCGGCTCTGGGAAGTCCGGGCAATAGCTTGCGAAATCACACCACTGGTAGCCAGGGCAACAAGCCATCTGCCACATCATTTGCGGGATGTAGAGATCAGGCACGCACTCGCCAAGCAGATACTCCGCGTGGGTATTGCTCTTCGGGCACTTGAACTCGGTTAAGCCGTCGCCCACAAGCCCGTCAGGA
>Ga0179596_10000170_pt1 | contig 42429 bp, 35 predicted proteins | sample CZODoug1_1_08_16_FD_155494 | JGI IMG/M metagenome (GOLD analysis project Ga0179596, IMG submission 155494) | Vadose zone soil fungal communities from Angelo Coast Range Reserve, California, USA - CZODoug1_1_08_16fungal (Illumina Assembly) | ecosystem: Environmental > Terrestrial > Soil > Vadose... | reverse complement strand
TCGGGGTGGAGTTCGGAGAGGAAGGGCTCGCGGCTTACACCACCATCAAAATCATCAGCGCAGCGTTTTGAGAGCCCTCGGACCGATATATCTTTTTAAAGAGTGACGCTTTGTCGCCTTGACGTCAGTCAAGCGTCAGCGCGTCATAGCTTCTGATGACTGCCGTCACATTGCGGCGCCTTGCCGCTGTGCTTGCAGCCGCAGAAATAAATCGTCTTAGTCTCCACGGCGTCAAATTTCATGGGGGCAAACTCACTGCCCTTATGACTGCCATCACAAAAAGGCTGCTTTGCGCTTTTGCCGCAGGCGCACCAGAAATAACTCTTACCTGCTTCGACCGTCACGGGAAAAGGTGCTTTCTGGAAAATAGTCGGGGTGGGCATAGTTCTCTCCGAGGGTTGGTGGTTTGACTCATTGTAGCGGGACATAACCCGGCGCCGCGCGACAATCTGCGGCAACAGGTGTTCTGCGCGAGGATACGTAAATTGTGTGGCCTGTCGCTCGCGTTAGTAGGTAACGGCGCCCTGCGCCGCCGGTCCTACCATCCGCGCATACTTAGCCAGCGTCGGCGGCAGCATTCGAGGTTCGCGAGCCGGTAAGTCTTTGGTGCGCTGAACCCATTCCTGGTCACTCAACTGGGCAGAGATCGTACCTTGCGTCGCGTCGATGCGAATCCGGTCGCCATCACGCAGAAGGGATATCGGGCCACCACAGGCCGCCTCGGGACCCACATGGCCGATGCACATGCCGCGTGTGGCACCGGAGAATCGTCCATCCGTAATGAGAGCCACCTTTTCGCCCATGCCTTGCCCAACGAGCAGAGCCGTGACGCCGAGCATCTCGCGCATGCCAGGGCCGCCTCGCGGCCCCTCGTACCGAATGACAATGACGTCTCCCGCAGCATAGCTTCCGGAGCGCACCGCCTCGACAGCCGCCTCCTCGCCGTCGAAGACACGTGCCGGACCTTCATGCACGAGACGGGCCAGGCCCGCGATTTTTATCAGTGCCCCTTCAGGTGCTAGATTGCCATGAAGCACAATGACCCCTCCCCGTGACGTGAGCGGATCCTTTGCAGTGCGGACTATCTTGCCGTCAGGCGGTGGCGCCGAAGCAGCAACCTCGCCGATTGTTTTACCGGTGACGGTCGGACACTCTTCGTGCAGCAAGCCCGCTTCGAGGAGCGCACGCAGCACCGTGCTGACCCCGCCCACCTCAAACAAGTCACACGCCCAAAATCGACCTCCCGGCTTGAGGTCAGCAAGCAGCGGCGTGCGCGCAAAGATTACACCGATGTCGGTAAGCGTAAATTCGATCCCCGCTTCGTGCGCGATTGCGGGCAAATGCAGCGCCGCGTTGGTCGACCCGCCGGTTGCGGCCACTGCGACCGCCGCGTTCTGCAGGCTTCGCAGTGTCACGAGTTCCCGCGGTCGCGGACCGCCGGATCGAATGAGCCGTGAAAGGGTGCGCCCCGCTTCCTCCGCAAGCGTGAGTCTGCTGGAATACACAGCGGGTGTCATTGCGGTGCCTGGGAGTGCGAGCCCTAACGTCTCGGCCACCATTGCCATGGTGTTCGCGGTGAATTGGCCCGGACAGGATCCCAGAGTAGGCACGGCTACGCGCTCGAGTTCCGCGAGTTCGGCAGGCTGCATCTCACCCGCGTAGACACGTCCCACCGCTTCGTAGACGTCCACCACGGTGACTTGCCGTTCCTTGAGTCGTCCGGGGAGTGCCGCGCCACCATAGCAGAACACCGATGGTCGATTGACGCGCACCATGGCCATCATGAGGCCGGACAAAGTCTTGTCGCAGCCCGCGAAGCCAATGAGACCATCATAACCGTGAGCTAACGTTACCGCCTCGACGGAATCCGCGATGATATCCCGTGAAACCAGGCTGAACCGCATCCCCGGATGGTTCATGGCGACGCTATCGGCAACCGTGATGGTCGAAAATTCGAAGCACGTCGTTTGTGTCGACTCAAGGCCTTTCTTCGCTGCGGCGACTTGAGGCGCGAGAGATAAGGAGCACGGTGTCACCGATCCACCCGTCGACACGATGCCTGCGAATGGTCGCGCAATTGCCGCGTCATCATGGCCGAGTGCCCGGAGAAACGCACGGTGAGGCGCCCGGTCGAGCCCATCGGTAATTACGCGAGAAGGAAGTGGAGACATTGCGAGTCGACTCATCGTGTCAGTTTTCAATAATCATCGATGATAGATTATTCGCAACCATTGTCAACGATATGCCACGGCCCCCGCCCGCCACTTCACTCCGGGCCACTTGACTCCGGGCCACTTGACTCCGGGCCACTTGACTCCTTTGGCCAATAATCTATGATATATGTTCCGCGGGAGGGCGCCGCTAACTTGATTCAAAACGGTACTGCGAGCAAAGCCAGTGGAGTCATCATGAATGGTTGGGGTGCACAGCGAAAAACCGGCGCGCTCAGTTTTACCTTCGATAATCTCGGCGAGGCTGCGGAAATCGAGTTCGGGCAGTGGCCTGCCGACAAGCCGGTCGGAGACCACTACTCCGCACGTCGAGTGGTGCCTACGCTTTTGTCACGGCTGGATGATGTGCGCGCCACCTTCTTCATTGAAGGCTGGAACGCGGGTGTCTACCCGGAGACTCTACGATCCATCGACGCTGCCGGACACGAGGTTGCGATGCACGGCTGGCGGCACGAGATTTGGGAACGGCAAACCGAGCAACGCCAGCGTTCGGTCTTCATGCAGGCACTCGACGCGATGAGGTCCCTCGGCCTTCATCCGCAGGGATTCCGACCACCCGGGGGCACAGGCTCTGCGGTGCTGGCAGAGCTATTGCGTCACGAGGGTATGACCTACTTCTCGGATGTCGGTGATCATGTTGAGGATGATGGGGGTGTCGTTCGGCTGCCATTTCCCTGGCGCGGTGTGGACGGCGTCTTCCTGGAGCCGCACCTGGGCAAGGCCGCCGGCGTCACCGAGGCCGGTGAAGGCGGAATCGAGGCCCTGTATGCGAGCCATCGCCAGGCAATAGCAACTGCGAAGGCCACCGGCAGCCATGCCGTGTTCGTGTTTCATCCATTTCTGCTCGGCAAGGACCCTGCGCACCTCGAGGGTCTGTTCAGTCTCATAGCCGACGCCAGCTCGGACCCTGATTTATGGGTTGCGCCGTGTAGGGATGTGGCGAAATGGGTTCTATCGCAAGGCGCAAATTAATTTAACGCGTGCGTGATCCGGAGCGGCCCGTAACTCATGTCATCTGATTCCATTTCGTCGGAGCTTCGAGATCGGTATCTGGCTGTCCTGATGCTACTCGAAGACTTTACCAGCCGTATCGCCGTCGGGGGCAGCGTCGCCGATCTCCTGGTCGAGGATGCCACATTGGATACACCGCGCGGTCAAATCGCCGGCCGCGACGCCATTGCCAATCTGTTCCTGTCGATGTTCGAAACGCGGCGCGCGGAAAAGCGGATCTCGCGGCATTTCAATTCTAACCTGACGATTCGGAAACTCGATTCGGATCGTATCGAGGCGCGATCGTTGATGACCGCATTCGCGATCGAACCTGCCTCAGGCATGAAGGGTTCCCTTCTCGTCGGCGATCAAATCGACATCATCATTTCCTCATCGGACGGGCTCATGCAATTCAAAAGTAGAAAAATGCTTCCGCAGCTCACCTTCGATCTCGCCCCGGCCGGAGGTGCCCGCCAATGAAGCTCGCGTCTTTCACGCATGGCGGCGTCATGAAGATCGGCTCTGTGGTAGATGACGAGGTGCGCATCATTGCAAACAAATCGCGCAACGAGTCACTGACGTTGCTGGATTTGCTGGACGCGGGAGACCAGGGTCGCGCGTATATACGACAATGTCTCTCAGGGGCGACCGAAACATTCAAACTTCGGGACGTGAAGCTTCAGGCGCCCATCGCGCACCCGCGAAAGTTCCTGGGCCTGGGCGGAAACTATCACGCGCACATCGCCGAGATAAAGCGCAAAATGCCGAATTTCGTGCAACCGGATAATCAGGTGTGGTTCAACAAACAGGTGACCTGCATTGTCGGCCCAACCGATGCGATTCACAAACCGAGCGTGTCGGATGCTCTCGACTACGAAGCTGAACTCGCCGTCGTGATCGGTCGGAAGTGTCGCCACGTGCAAGTTGCGGATGCGCACAAGGTCATTGCAGGCTATATGGTCTGCAATGACGTCAGTGTTCGAGACTGGCAGATGCGCTCACCGACGGGGACGTTGGGCAAATCGTTCGATACGCACGGACCAACAGGTCCTTGGCTTACTCTCGGCATGTCGATCGATGAGGCCCAGGATCTCGAAGTGCAGACTCATGTCAATGGAGGATTGCGTCAGCAAGGTCGGACCAGCGATTTCATCTATGGAATCCGTGAAATGATTGCGGAGCTGACAACCGTCTTCACGCTAGAGCCGGGTGATATCCTTGCGACGGGTACGCCGCCCGGAGTCGGTGCGGCAATGACACCCCCAGGGTTTCTGCGTGTGGGCGACATCGTACGCATCGAGATCGAAAAGCTCGGCGTGCTCGAGAATCCGGTAGTGGCAGAGCCGGCTCCGGCTCCCCTGCCACTGATTTGAGTTGTTGAGCAGTGTCCGCCCAATCGAACGCCAGCGAGAATTCGCTACAGCACCGGGTCGCCTTCATAGGTACCGGTATCATGGGGGGTCCGATGGCTCTGCGAATGTTGCAAGCCGGATATCTGCGCTCCTATTGGAATCGCAGCGTAGACCGCGCGTCGGCCTTGCGTGACGGCGGTCTGACAATGGCCCACTCTCCGGCGGCCGCCGCGTTCGGCGCACGGCTGATATGTCTTTGCTTGACCGATGGCGCTGCCGTTCGCGATGTGATATTCGGACCTAACGGGTGTATCGACGGCTGCGACAGTGGCGCGCCACCATTGATCGTTGATTTTTCGACGGCTTCACCACTTGAAACCAAACAGCTTGCTGAAGAATTTCGCGCACGCGTGGGGGGTAGTTGGCTGGATGCGCCGGTCAGTGGCGGGGCCGCTCGTGCAGCGCAAGGCGATCTCATCGTATTCTGCGGCGGCGTATTGCGGGACTTCGAAGCTGCTCAACCCGTTCTGAAAATTGTAAGCTCGCGTGCGACATTGGTCGGAGATCTTGGTGCAGGCCAGACCATTAAGCTGTGTGCACAATTGATTGCCGCGCCCACCATCGTAGCCATCGCCGAAGCAATTGCCGCCGCGGCCGCGAACGGTATCGACTCACGCAAGATTCCAGACTTTTTGGCGGGCGGGTTGGCAGATTCACCGTTGCTACAATTATTTGGCCGCCGAATGGCACAGGGGCAGCTCGAGCCTCGTCTTGGCGCTCTCGCCACCATGTTAAAGGACATCGACTTGGCGGTGGACATGGCACGCCGCGCCGGATCGCCGACGCCGCTCGGGGCGCTCGCCGCACAGATATATCGTGTCCTGGTGAATCAGGGCCGCGGCGGCGACGAGCTCAATACGCTGCTGGAATTGTTCGATGGCTGCGCATACAAGCAACGTCGCCTTGATCCATGAGTCCGCTTGAAGCTGCGGGGTGGGAAGAGCACGTCTTTTCGTGCGATTCCTTTATCCTCGAGTGCGGCGAGCGACTCGAACCGCTTCGCCTGTCGTATGCCACCATCGGTACTTGGCGCCCAGACGGCCGCAACGCCGTGGTTCTGTTGCCGAGCGCGAGCAGTGTGAAGCAATGGGCACTCACACACGTTGGAGCGACGGAAACCTTCGATCCGGAGCGCTACTTCATTGTCAGCGTAGATGCCTTGGGCGGAGGCGGGTCAAGTCGTCCGTCTGAGAGCCTCGGCAACCGGTTCCCTCAGTACAGTATTCGCGATAACGCGCGTGCAATTCACTTGTTGCTATCCCAACGACTGGCCCTTCCCGGGTTGAAAGCGGTCGGCGGCGCATCCATGGGGGCGATGATCGCGCTGGAATTCGGTCTTTGTTTCCCGGCGTTTTCGGAGCGACTCTTCCTGTGGTCACCCTCGGCGAAATGCAGTCCGATGTTCATCGCGCTCGCCCGCCTGGTGCAAGAAGTTGTGGCGCTTGATCCCGTCTTCAACGGCGGTTGCTACATAGATCAGCCGCTGCAAGGACTGCAGGTAGCGGGACGGGCGTACTTTCTCGCGCTGGTGGGCAGACGTTTTCTCGAGAAGATACCCGTCGAGGATCGGGAGTCGATCGCCGCGAAGGTAGGTCAGATGTATCGCCAGTGCTGGGATGCCAACGACCTGCTCAGCCGGTACCACTCCCTGACATTGCATGATGTGTACAGTCGTCCAGAGGGCGTCGATCGGAATGTTCTCTCGAAACTTCAGTCAGCTTGTCTATTGATGCCGAGCCGGTCCGATCACCTCCTACCGATCGAAGAGGCACTGGAAATGCATGCTTCGATTCCACGGAGTCGGCTCGAGGCTATCGAGGGGGAAACTGGGCATTGGGCAGCGAGTCAGCCACCGGACACGCAAGAGTATCTGCGGGTGCGAGACAGCACGAGGGCGTTCCTGGACGTAGTACTGTGAACCGAGCGTACTACTAGGATAGAATATATCATAGTTGCAAGCTACCGAAACAGAAAGCCAAAACCACATGCCGACAGAGAAACTCGAAGAACGAGGCCAAGAGTGAGCGAAGAGACCTTGCTTTCGACGAGCTTGGTGGACCGTCTCACCGATCAGCTGAAAGAAATGATCCTGACAGGGGAGCTCGCACCAGATGCCCCCGTCAACATCAATGCCATTGCCAAGCAGGCCAACGTCAGTTTGGTGCCGGTACGAGAAGCGCTCGCCAGGCTCAGCGCGTCTGGGCTGCTGCAGTTCAAACCCAATCGGGGATACCGGGTGTCGCCCCGCCTCACGCCCGAGGGCCGCGAAGCCCTTTTCGAGGCCCGTGAGCTACTCGAGCTCGCCGCTGCACCCCTGGCGGTCGAGAACCACAACCAAGAGCAGATAGGTGAACTTACTTCCCTCAATCAGGAGATGCGAAAGCTCTCCGCAAAACCTCGGACAATGCCCCAGAATTTTTTCCGATTGAACGACAAGTTCCATCGCACGTACGTGGGTACCTCCGCCAATCCTTATCTAGTGCGCTTCTTCGATGTGCTTTCTTTCGATCTGCTCATGGCTCGCGAGGTAACTACACCCATCGACATTAAACGACTGACCGCTGAACACGAAGTCATCATAAAGTCACTGAAGGACCGAAAGCTCGAACTACTTTCCAAGTCATTGCGAAACCACATTCGCAGTACGCGCTATTCACGCTAAGGTGGCCTGGTTTCCGGGTAGTTTCTGGATCAGCTTCAAAACTTGGCAAATCAGCGTTCGGGACGTAGGGGTCGCAGGCTCAAGTCCTTCAATCCGCCAATTGTCGACGAAGGCGCGCCGCAGCCCACCGCAGCCGGGGATTCCTCGCCTCCGCGTGAGTTGAGCAAAATGACCCGTCTTTTTTCAGCCACTTTATTGGTCACTGCCTTTTTCCTTCTCTCTGTGCCGGATGCGGCCGGAGCTGCCACCCCTCCCTACAATGAAACCGTACAGAGCAAGCTTCAGCCGCAACTCGAGGCGCTGTTGATCGGGCTGGTCAGAGACGGGCGCGCTCTGACCATGGACGGCATTCCCGTCTTCAATGGCAAGGACAAGTTTCTACCCGGCAAGATCGCCATCTCATTGGTCGAATTCCTCCTGTCGCTGCCTCCCGGCGATCCTCGGCTGTCCACTTATCTCAAGGATTTTCGCCAAGTGGCGCGATTGACGGTTGACGACGCGAACGACACTTGGGGAGCCTACTACTACGTTCGGGCTCTCGATCAATTGCGCAAGGCGGGGCTGTTGCAGGAAGCGGTCGACCGACTCACCCTGGCCAAGCTTCGGGTACGGCTTGACTGGCGGATGTTCGTCGATGCGGACGATTTCGCTCTGATCGATCACCCCAACAACTATTATTGTGTCGCCTTAGGGATCGCCCGTCTTCGCATGCAGATGGGCTGGGAAGACGGCGCCGGCGCGCAGAGAATCTATGACAAGATCGTGGATCATTATCGGCGATACTCCGGCGACAACGGTTTCGCGGACGAAACCGACGGTGAAGGCAGATTCGACCGCTACAGCGTGCTGCTGTCCGCCGAGCTGGCCCATCATTTCGTTGAGACCAACGAGCGGCCGCCGCCTGAAGTATTGATCTGGTTGCGCAAATCCGCCGATGTCATGCTGTCGCGCTTGCATGAGGACGGGACCGGCTTTGAGTACGGCCGCAGTCTGGGCCCCTACAGCGAAACGGCCATCATCGAAGTGCTCACCATCGCCGCGACGCTCGATGTACTGAGCGAGTCGGAGAAAGCCTTGGCCTACGCCTACGCCTCGCGAGCGGCGCAACGCTATTTCGCGTTTTGGATCGATCCCAACACCGGTTCAGTCGATCTCTGGGACGCCGGTCGGCGAACCGATGACTATCGCGGCAAGTTCCGTATCCTCGGCGAAAATCTGTCATTGGCTCATCAATACGTCTACACCAACTCCCTATGGAACTCGATGGGGTTCAAGGACAAGACGCCGATCGAGAATTTCGCGGCCGCCCTGCGATCCCTGCCGCGAGAGAGCGTCACCTGGTTCGCACGCGGACGCTATGACCGGATGCTGCTGACCCGGCGCGAGGGCGACCATGTGATCGGACTGCCCTTGATTAACGGCGGCCCCTCGCAACATATGCACAGCCCCTATTTCCCCATCCCCTTTGCGCGCGACATGCTGTCGGGCGTGGCCGACGGCACCCGGCCGCTGCTGGTGCCGCAATTCTCTTTGGCGGACGGTACGGCATTGATGCCCCTAGCCTTCATTCGAGACATCAAGGTCACTCATCAAGGCCGAAAAACAACCGTGATCTATCGTCAATCCGAGCTGGATCGAATGGGCGGCGAAGCTCCCGTCGCCGATGATCGCCTGTCCCTGGTCTCGACCTACGTCTTTGAAACCGGCCGCATCACGCGCACCGATGTCTATACCCCCAAGGCACCGCTGGAGATCGCGGGCACCCGGCTCGATTTCGCCAGCTTCTCGACACTGCTCAAGGCCGAACGACACAAGGTTCGCCTCGGCGGTGGCGCCGTCACGGAATTCAAGCTGTCCGGCCTGGATTCATGCGAGGCTAAGTCCATCCAAGCGGATCCCGACTATGAATCCGATCTTGGGCCAATGGCAACACGGGTGGTCTGCAGCGGCGGCTCGCGCATAACTAACGGCCCCTTCACCATCAGCTGGTCGCTCTCCTACCGCTAGGACGGTTTCTTCTGCGCGCTCCTATTGATGCATTCTCGTCCGACAATCGGCCCCGTTTTCACGCAGCCGGGGCCCTGGGGTCTATGTTCCCGGTCCGCTACCGCTGGCCTGCGCGCCGCGCCACCGCGGCGTTGACACGCACGTCGATACGTCCGTGTCCGATCAATTCGATACTACCGTGCTGGCCGGGGAATATTGTGTGAACCCCGGTGATCGCGCCCGTGCTCACCCACTGGCCGGCGCATAGCGATCGTCCGCGCTCGGCGAGGTGGCCAAGCACAAAGCGCAGCGCCTCGAGTGGACCGCCGGGCAGTGCCGCCGCCGAAGCAAAGCCCACCGGCCGGCCGTCGATTTTGGTTTCGAAGATCAACTGGCCGGGCTGGGCAATCAGCGCGTTGTCGAGCCGCGGCCCGATGACGAGGCCGCTGTTATTGCCAAAATCGGACACCACTGCCACAGCTCCGATCTCATTGATGGTGGCCAGCGGACTGGCCGCGAACTCCACCCCCACATGCCACTCGCCGGCGAACTCCGCGGCTTCAGCCATCGTCCACTGCGTCTTGCTCGCCGGCGCATCCGCGCGCGCCGCCACCAGCAATTCGGCCTCGATGGCGGCAAAGCCGCCTTGAATGGCGGCGAGGCTTACCGGGCCGTCCGAACTCGCGCTCAGACCATGGTGGAAGATCGGTCCGGCAAGCCGAGAGGCACCCAGCCCCGCCTGCGCGGGCGGCGGGATCAATCCGACTTTCCAACCGACGATCCGATCCCGCCACAGTCCCAGTGCAGCATCCTGCACCGCATAGGCCGTCGCTAAGTCCGCGGGAAGCGTGCCCGGGTAGGCCGCCAAGGCTGCCGCGGCCAGACGCGCGCCGACAAAGGCGCGAGCAATGTCCAAGATCGCCGCCGCCGACCTGTCGCCGGGATTCGGATCGGTATGACCGGGGAGCTGGGGCCGTTGCATGCTGAACGGAGCCTATAAGTCTTGGTAACCGGTGTCAATCTCGATGTCGCCCCTGGTAAGCCGACTCCATTTGGGTTACACAGGTGAGAACGGCTGAAAAAGCGGAATTCGCGATGACTCGGCACACCAAACAAATGACACCGGGCGTCGCGCCGGCTGTCCCACGGGACACCGATTCGGCACCGAATCGCCCGACCATCAACGACATCGCGCGCATGGCCGATGTGTCGAAGAAGACCGTGTCCCGGGTGCTCAACAAGTCACCTTTTGTCTCGGCCGAGACGCGGCAGAAAGTCGAGGCGATTATCGAGCGCACCAGCTATTCGCCGGATCCGCAGGCCCGCGGCTTGGCCTTCCGTCGCTCCTTCCTGGTTGGCATGGTGTTCGACAATCCCAATCCGCAATATGTCGTCAACATGCAGCACGGCATTCTGGATGGGCTACGCGGCACCGGCTTTGAGTTGGTAATCCATCCTTGCGACCGTCACAGTCGAAATTATCTGGCGACCGTGCGCGACTTTGCCGAGCGTCAGAAACTGTTCGGAGTCATTTTGACGCCCTCCGTCTCCGAGGATGAGCAATTGGCCAGAATGCTGGAAGACATGAAGTGCTCCTATGTGCGGATCGTGTCGGTGCCGCTCGACCATGCCGATCGGATGATCGTGTCCTTCGACCGCAAGGGCGGTGAACAGGCGGCGCTGCACTTGCTAGCCCTCGGGCATGAGCGGATCGGGTTTATCAGCGGCCCCTCCACGTTCCGTTCCACCCACGAGCGGCGTGCCGGATTGGAAGATGGTCTTGCGACCGCCGGCCTGGCGTTGCGGTCAGAATTCGTCGCCGAAGGCGCCTACACGTTCGACAGCGGAGCATCCTGCGGGAGCGCATTGCTCAGCAGGCGCGAACGGCCGACGGCGATCTTTTGCGCGAACGATGAAATGGCGGCCGGACTGCTGCACGCCGCGCGCCGCGCGTCTCTCCGGGTGCCGGAGGATCTTTCGGTGGTCGGCTTCGATGATTTCCAAATAGCCACGCAAGTGTCCCCAACCTTGACGACGGTGCATAGTCCCATACGCAGCATCGGCCTATTGGCCGCGAAAAAGCTATTTGGCGCCGCCGCCGACGCGGCGTCTACCGGCAGCGACATGGGTGATCTGCTGCCATCGCTGGTGGTGCGCGAATCGAGCGGGCCGGCACCGGTATAATCCGGGCTGCGCGCCCGACGCTCGTTCGCCGCTTGGAATTCGCTATGACACCGGTTACTATCGCCCGGGATTTTCGCCGCCGGGCCGGGAGCACAGACATGTTTCGGAAAACTTTCAAGGCCACGCACCCTGACATGATGGTGCAGGCCACCGCCGACATGCTGCGGAATCGCTACCTGCTATCCGGATTGTTTGTCGCCGGAGCGGTAACGCTCGACTATCTGCACGATGAGCGCTTCGTGATCGGCGGAGCGGCTCCGACTCATCCGATCGACCTGCCCAGTCAGGGACCGCCGGCGCCCGGTGCGCCCTTCCTGTCGCGACGCGAATTGGGAATCGTGAATGTGGGTGGACCCGGCCGTGTCGTTGCCGACGCCGCCCAATTCGAACTCGCACCGCGTGACGGGCTGTACCTGCCGATGGGAACCGAAGCCGTCCGCTTCGAGACCCGGGATGCCACGAATCCGGCGCTTTTCTATCTGGTGTCCACGCCCGCCCATGCTCGTTTCGACGCCGTGAAGATTCCGAGCGACAAAGCCGTCGCGCTCGAGCGAGGCGCGCTGGCGAGCAGCAACGAGCGCACGATTTATCAATACATCGTGCCGGCGACCTGTCGTTCGGCTCAGTTGCTCCTGGGTGTGACGCTGTTGAAAACCGGAAGCGTTTGGAACACCATGCCGCCGCACCTTCATGACCGGCGATCCGAGGTGTATTTCTACTTCGGCCTCGGGCCCAACGAGCGCGTGTTTCATTTCATGGGCGAACCCGATGCAGCCCGGCATATCGTGGTCGCGAACAACGAGGCAGTGATATCGCCGCCATGGTCCATCCATATGGGATCAGGCACCTCATCGTATGGCTTCGTCTGGGCAATGGGCGGGGAGAATCTCGACTACACCGATATGCAGGTACTCGATATCTGCCAGTTACGGTGAAGCGCGGTGAGCACTGCACCCTTCTCGCTAACCGGCCGCGTCGCGCTCGTCACCGGGGCCAATACCGGGCTCGGGCAGGCCATCGCCATCGCGCTCGCCGAGGCCGGTGCTGACATCATCGCGGTGGGGCGCACCGAACCCACCGAGACTCAGGCTGCCATCCTCGCCCTGGGCAGGCGGTTTCACGCCGTGCACGCCGACCTGGGGCGTTCCGAGGTGATTCCGACGATCGTTGATACGGCGCTCGCCCAATTCGGACAAATCGACATTCTGGTCAACAACGCCGGCATCATTCGGCGCTGCGACGCGGTTGATTTCAGCGAGGCCGACTGGGATGACGTGATGGATATCAATTTGAAATCCGCTTTTTTTCTGACACAGGCAGTGGGCCGGCACATGATCGCGGCGCGACGTGGCAAGGTCATTAACATTGCCTCGATGCTGTCGTTTCAGGGCGGTATCAGAGTTGCCAGCTATACCGCGAGCAAGAGCGGTATCGCCGGATTGACGCGATTGCTGGCAAACGAATGGGCCGGCAAAGGCGTCAATGTCAATGCCATCGCTCCAGGATATTTCGCCACCAACAACACGCAGAATCTTCGGTCGGACGAGGGTCGCACTCGCGATATCCTGGCCCGCATCCCGGCCGGGCGCTGGGGCCAGCCATCGGACGTGGGCGGCGCCGCCGTGTTTCTGGCGGCGAGCGCTTCGGACTACGTGAACGGCGCCATCATCCCGGTGGACGGTGGCTGGATGGCCCGCTGATGAGGAACTTGGGCCGCGCCACGCCTTTTCATCGTTCGCCCCTGACCGATAATTCTAGACCCTCAGTTGCTGCCGGAGAAAAGCCAGCGTGGTCGCATCAGCATTCTCGGCCGCTTCTGGGACGAAGGTCGCGCCGCCGCGACGCGCGAAGGCATGACCCACACCTGGGTGAATCTCGATTCTGACGCCGGCAATGTTCTCCAAGGCTGCGTAGATCGACGCCTGAGCCGTCGCGGGACACAGTGGGTCCTCGGCGGCTATGTGTAGTAGCAGCGGCGCGGTCAGCGATTGAGCCTCGCCCAACGCATTCTCGATGCCGACGCCGTAGTAACTCACCGCTGCGTCGACCTTGGAGCGCGCTGCCAAGAGATAGGCGAGCTTGCCGCCCAAACAATATCCCACGACTCCAATTCGGCCGCTAAAGTCCGGCAATGCCGATATGTACCCGATCGCGTCACTGCAGTCGTCGATAGCCTGTTCCTGATCGAGACCCTGCAGCAAGCGCAACGCCTGCTCGTGCTGCGTCTCCGACAACTGCACGCCCGGCTCCTGACGCCAGAAAAGGTCCGGCGCAATCGCCATGAAGCCTGCCTCGGCAAAGCGATCGCAAACTCCGCGCACGAAGGCGTTGACACCGAAAATCTCCTGCAGCACGAGCACCGCCGATGCGCGCGCCGTCTGCAGCTGCGTATCGGGTGCGGCTAAATAGGCTGTGAACTCGGCGCCGCTGCCGGCACGGAGGCTGATGTTCTGACCCGGCATGACACTCCTACGATTGTGATTGCGCTTGTTCGAAGCGACTCTCGATGAACGCGACCACCTGCTCCAGAAATCCGAACGTGGCGGGCGGTAGCCGCCGTTCCGTCGGAACGCAACAGGCCAAAACGCTGTAGTGCTCCACCGGGTCCTTTAAACGTATATAGGTCAAGCCCGTGCGTTCGCGCACGACGGTGCGGGGCAGACGCGTTTGGATCGAGATCGCAAGACCGCAAGCCACGACATCGCGCATGAGGCCAAAGGAGTTGGTCCGCAGCAGAATCCGCGGACGTACGCCGCCTTGCCGGAACATTCGCTCGAGAAATCCGCGGGTCCACTCATCGTCGTTCTGCATGGTGAGTGGATACTGGCCGCATTCGGCGAGCGTGATGCTTTGGCGGCCGGACAAGGGATGCTCGTTGGATACCACGACGGTGGTGGCAAGACGACGTTCCCATATGGTCCGCAAGCCTAATTTGGGCGTGACGCCGAAACACAGCATTGAATCAATATCGCCATTGAGCACATCCCGCGCTAGGTCCTCCGATGCGCCGATCTGCACGCTATAGTCCAGGCGCGGCGCCTCCGGGTGGTGCAACGCGATGACCTCACTGATCACATCGCCTGCCAGTGTGTCATTGACTCCGATAGAGACTCGTCCGCGCTTGACGTCGGAAAGCTCATGGATTTCGGCCACGGCCTTCGAGATCTGGTTGACGGCTTGGCCAACGCGCAGTTTCAGGACCTCGCCTGCGGCGGTCAGCTTGACACCGCCCCGACCGCGCTGGCGCTCGAACAAGGGCGTGCCGAGCCTGGCTTCCAACAGCGTGATCTGGCGATGCACCGCGGACGGGGCGATGCGCAGAGTTTCCCCGGCCCGGCGAAATGAGCCGGTCTGCGCCACCTCGTTGAAATAGCGCAGAGACGGAGCGCTGAGTAGATTCCGGAATAGCGAATCGGCCATGCCACCTACCAAGAGACCATTGTTGGATCATCATACCAGGTGGCTGCTATTGGACGGCTCGCGCGAGGCCGATGTACACCACGAACACGGCATCCAAACCGATGAGAATCGGGGTCAGCGACTGCCACTGCCGTTTCGCAGCCACGATCAGCGTGTAGAGAAAACAGCCCGTTGCCAAACTCATCAGCAGATCGGTGGTGCAGGCCGTCAGGATGATGATCAGCAGCGCCGGGAAGACGTTCTCTGCCTTGGAAAAGTCGATGTCGCGAACGCCCTCCAGCATCAACACCCCTACGATCAACAGGCTCGGAGCGGTGGCCTGCGCAGGGATGTATGCAAGCAGCGGCCATAGGAACAAGCTCGCCGCAAACAGCGCGGCCACGGTCAAAGCCGTCAGGCCGGTTCGACCGCCCGCCTCCACGCCGGTTGCTGACTCGACATACACCCCAACCGATGAAGTGCCGAGCACGGCGCCCGCCGCTGAGGCGATGCCATCGGCGGCGAAGGCCTGAAATCCGTTCGGGATCCGCCCATCGCTCTCGATCGCCCCCGCCCGGCGCAAGACACCCATCAGCGTCGCGGTGACGCCGAAGAAGTCGCTGATGCATAGATAGAGGGTCACCGGTAGTACGGTCGTGAAGTGACCGAAAAGCCCAGGGAGATCCAGCGCCAGAAACATCTGTGCCGGCGCGACCGGCCACGCGAACACTCTATCGGGCAAGACGGTGACGGGGGCCCCCGTGCCGCTCGGGACCAGCAAGCCGATCGCGCATACGGCCAGAATGCTCAGTAGCAATGCCGCTGGTACGCGCAGCGCCACCAGCAGCGCCGTGATCAAGAGTCCCGCGTAGGCGAGCATGCTCGCCGCGCCGGTCAGCGGCGCAAATCCCACCGAGCCCGATGAGAGCACCAGCAGTCCGCTGCTTTTCAGCCCGACCCATGCGATGAACAGGCCCAGTCCGCATTGGATTCCGATTCGCATCGGATCGGGGAAGCCTTTGATGATGCGCTCCCGCCAACCGCTCAATGCCAGCGCCAGGAATATCAGCGCATTCACGAACACCATCGCGAGCGCGATGCGAAACGACAATCCCAGGCGCAGCACCACCACCTGCGCAAAGATGATGTTGTTTCCCATCCCTGGCGCGAGCGCTATCGGCAGGTTGGCCCACAATGCCATAATGAGCGTTCCAAACATGGACGCCAGCGCCGTGACGCAGATGAGTTGGGCGTGGTCCATCCCAGTGACGCCAAGCACCGCCGGATTCACGGCGAGGATGTAGCTCATCGAGCCGAACGTCGTCAAGCCTGCGATGAGTTCCCGACTGACATGGGTACCATGTCGACCGAGCTCGAAGGGGCTGCGTAGCGATCGCCGAGGCCGATCCCGTAGGCTTACGTAACTCTTCGCTTCATCGAGCATGTCGACTTCAGACATCACGCTCCGCTTTGGCCTCGGTCTGTCGCAGCGCGGCCTCGAGGATCGATCCCGCCGAAGCGACAGGATACTTTGCATCCTCGCCAGGGCGACGACAGCTCGGGATGCACTCGACCGGGGTGTCGTAGTCCAGATTCAGAAATGTAGCCACGGAATACCGAGTCACTCCCGCCCGGTTGATGACACGGTGCTGATTCGACACATAGTAATCATTGGTCCATCTTTTGAATAGATTTCCCAGGTTCACGATGAACGTGCCTTCGATATAGGGCGCGCCCACCCACGCGCCGTCGCGGGTCCTGACCTCTAAACCCCCCACCTGATCCTGACTCAAAATCGTGATGAAGCCGAGGTCCGCGTGCGGCGCGACCCCAAATTCGTCATCGGCGGAGGTCGGCGGTTGCGGGGGATAATAGAACAAGCGCGTGTGCATCATGGGCTTGTTGAAATGGCGCAGAAAGTAATTTTCGTCCTCATCCAGACTGATGGCGAACAGCTTGAGCAGCAGGCGCGAAATATCCATGGTCTGATCGAGGTAGTTCTCCAGTGCTTCCCGTAGCCAGGGCATCCCCTCCGGCCAGATGTTCGGCCCGTGCAGAAATCTGCTCGCGAGCACGTCCGGGTCGTCGGGCGGCAGGTCGAGGCCCATGTCGAAGCTTTCCTTGAGGTCTGGTGCGTTGTCGCCCACCTTGGTGATGCCCATGGCCATGAACCCGCGCCGGGAACGCGCATCGAGGCGGTGGCGAAGCCGCTCCTCGAGCGGACGGCCGAAATATCTTCGCGCCGCAGTAAACGTCCCCTCGATGGTATCGATGGAGACTCCGTGGTTCTTGATATAGAAGAAGCCCAATCCCAGGGCCGCCTTCTTGAGCTCCTGAGCCACAGCATACAGGCCGGTACTGGTATCGGTGTGGGCAAGGTCGAGAATAGGGATCTCTTCGACGGAGGCCGTTCTGGGCTTGGTAAGCAAGGTGCGCTCCTCAGCAAGTAGTTTGAGTTGGGATTATCAGGTACTGCACAGACACGCTGCTATTCGAAAATGCGGCGCTCGCCGCAGCCTTATCTGGAACGCATCAAACTGCGTACTCCCCACGAGAACGCATTGCGCCGTGTTCTGATATTGACGTCCCCTGACTGAGCATCCTATATAGCGGCACCGAGCCTGCAACTGCTTCAACGGTGCCCCCTGACTTACGCAAAAGACGCGCCATCTGAGCCCGGTCTGCTACCCCACAGGGACACCCGAGTCTCGACACTGCTCAAACACCTGCCGAAGGTCGATCTACACCTTCATTTGGTCGGAGCCATGCGCGCCGCGACTTTGGCCGAACTCGCGCGCAAGCATGCCATCGAGCTTCCAAGGTCAGAGCAGCGCCTGTACGACTTCGGTTCCTTCGATGAATTCATCGATATTCTGCGTTTGGCAGCGACGGTGCTGCAAAGTCGCGAGGATTTCGCCCGGGTGATGTTCGAGACGATGGAGGACGCGTATCACCACGCCAACCTCAAACACGCCGAGATCATGTTCAATCCCCAATACCACTACGCGTGCGGTATCCGCTACCCGGAGATCGTGGAGGGATTGAGAGACGGTCTCGCACGGGCGAAGAGTGCCTATGGCGTGACAGGCCTGCTGATCGCCGCCATCGACCGTCAGATCGATCCGGGCAAAGCGCTCGAGATCATGCAGCACGTTACCGCCTATCGCTGCGAGGAGGTGGTCGGCGTCGGTCTCGACGGACCGGAGGGCGCCGGTGCGCCGCACTTGTTCGCCGACATGTATGCGATTGCCGGCCTTGCAGGTTTGAAACGCACCGCCCACGTGTGCGAGGACAATCAGCCAATCGAACACGCGCCACCCGAGCATTATCGGGTCTGCAAGGAGATCCTGCACTGCGATCGGTTGGACCATGGGTACAACCTGCTTGCCGATCCAATTATGCTCGCGCGAGCGCGAGATGATGGTCTCATCTTCAATATCTGCCCGGTCACGAGCGTCACCAAGAACCGCCAGCGGCGCCTGAGGAGCATCCAGCACATGCGTGAAGCAGGATTGCGGATCACCGTGAATACCGATGATCCGGCGATGTTTCACACCGACATTGCCCAGGCTCACGAGCTGCTGTTCGCCCATCTCGGATGGGATCCCCGCCAGGCCATGGACCTGGGTCTCGCGAGCATCGACGCCTCGTGGGCGGATCCTGCCAGAAAACGCGAGTTGCGCCACGAATTCCTGCGGGACTTCGCGGCTCTGACCATCGAGCTGTGACTTGGCAGCGACCCCTACTTCGATACCCCAGAGCGAGGTTCACATGCCTGAAATGGAAACGGGTCCGCGCATCGTTCAAGCTTGCCTGACGTGCTACGTGCAGGATTTGCGCAAGAGCTTGCATTTCTACGCCGACCTTTTGGGCCTACCGGTGGTCTATCGCTTCCAGAACACGAATGCGACAGGCGGCGCGATACTGCGCCTGCTCGACAGCGGAACCTTTCTCGAGTTGATCGAGACTGCTTCCGGTGAGGCGGCCGAGGTCGATGCAAGTCACCATCTTGTTCTGCACTTCCCCGACGAAAAGACAGCGCGATTGGGCGCACGTCGCTTCGTCGACGCCGGCATCGATCCTGTCGCCCCGCGAAATCCTTACTGGCAGGATCGAGCCGTCGTCTTCCTTGACCCGGATCATATTCAACTGGTGCTCAGCTTCGGTTCGACTCTTTCGATGTGAGGTGGGTGTTCCCGTCCGTGCCCCGGCTTACAGCTCCACCTGAAGCCGCAGCTCCACCGTGCGCGGATCGCTCCGCACCAGGAAGTCGTTGCCGTAGAACGGCGGCGAGGGTTGCCAATTCTTCCGATTGGTCAAATTGTAGACGGACAAAGTGAGACTCGATTTGCCGAATTCATAGAATACCGCACCATTCCATGTGTACTGCCACGGAATGACTGGAGATTGGTAATAGCCCCGGCTGTCAGTCACGCGCAGAATCTCTGAGGCAATCTGTGGCACGGGAGTACCGTAGACCGTCGAGGACGCCGTGACGTCAAGGTAACCCGATGGTGTGGTGCTGATCGGCGATGTGACCTGGACGCCGGTTCGCAAACCAAGGCCGTTACCGAACTTGTAGTTGCCGAGGAAGTTGAAGAGGTGTTCCGGTACTCCGGGATCCTCGAAGTTTTGGCCCGGCTTGAACACCGCGTACACGGCCGCCCCATCGACGTTCAGTCCGGACGTAGCCGGATAGTCGTAGAACCCGGGCGCGCCCTTCAAGGTTGTCTTGATATAGGAGTAACTGGCCGTGACGAAGAGGCTGCGGCTCGGCTGGTAATTGGCCTCCATCTCCACACCCCGTATGTTCGCGGGAATAGTCTGAGTGCCGGCCGCGCCGCTGGGAATGCGGCGTTTCTGCTGGAACACCGCCATCCCGGCAAACAGCTTCTGATCCAAGGCATTGAGCTTCAGTCCAGCCTCGTACAGATAGTTATTCGTACGCAGCAGGAAAGCATCCGGGGATTGACCGTAGGTGTTGATGCCGCCGACGCCTCCGTTGGGACTGTTGTTGCTCTGAGTCCAATCTACGGTGAGATAGCTGCTGATCCAAGGCTGTGGCTTGTAGACCACGCTGGCATTGAGCTGTCCAAGGCCGTACACCGCCGTCGTGTGATCTTGTGGAAGGCTGCTGAAACAGGTTGCACTACAATCCTCCCCACCCAGCGGGTCGTGGCTGTGATTTCGCACGGCGTCGATGCGCGCTCCATGGAGCAGGCTTATCTCGGGGTTGAATTCCATCCGGTCCTGGTAGAACACTCCGCCATCGTAGAGGTCAGACACGCCTGTGTTGCCGCCATTGACCACATCGCGGCCGGGCACTCCATACGCCGTGGTTCCGAACGGCGCCTGATAAGAATAGGCATCGGCAAGGTTTTGATAGGCCGACGGAAAGCGCCACAGATTGGGATTGCCCGTCAAGTCGTATACGGACACCGCCTCGGCGCTGTAGTTGCTGACATAGTTCGTGTGCGCGAGACGGAACGTTCCGCCCATCACCAGATCGTTGTGAATGACCGAAGATCCTATCGGAAGCGCGAAGCTGCCATTGAGGGTAGTACGGCTCTCAACCGTATAGGAGCCTTTGGAAGAGTCGGCGAAATAATAGGGTTCCTGGTTGGCGCTATCCTGGTACGCAAAGAACGTATTGTTCCGCAAAATCAGTCCATCATTCATCCGGTACGATTGAATCAGCTGAGCGTCATAGAGAAGCCCTCGCGTCGCTACGCCCGGAGTCTCATCGATGGTGATTCGCGGGTTGATTTTGACGGGGTTCGTCAAGTTGACCGCGGTGAAGAACGGTGCAGCGGAATAAGGACTGCCGAATCCCGCCGCCATCCCGACGGGAATCGGAACTCCGTTGTTGGCGAAGAATACGCTCGAATCGAGCTCGCCCACCGGAGCACCCTGCAGATACGCGCCGTGGTCGATCAGATTCTGACTGACCCGGTTGACGCCCACGTTCTCGGTATAGGTCTCAGTGTTGACTTCGGTGTTGAAGTCCAGTTGATAGGCGTCGTTTGGCTGCCAGCGCAGCGCCGCGTAAACCGCGTTCTTGCGCATGTAGTGGCCGGAGAAGTAGGTGTTGTTACTGTCCTCCCCGGAATAGCTCATGAGCAAGCCCAGACTTCCCGTTTCGATCGGTCCGCCGATGTCCGCCACCAGACGACGGTTACCCAAGGAATCGATCGAGGCCGAGCCCGACCGAGTGAAGCGTGAAAGACTCGGCCTCTTGGTCAGGAAATCCACCTCGCCACCCACATTGGGCCCCGGCCCATCGATCACGCCAGCCGGTCCCTTGGTAATGCTGATGTTCTGGATGCTGTCGTAATTGAGTGGCACGCCGTAGCCGTTCTGGCTGAAGCTGTCCCGCATTCCGTTATAGAACACGTCACCGTACTGGCCGCGGATGCGGGGAATCGCCGGTGTGCCGAACGAGGAGTCGGAAAAGCTGCTCGACGTCAGGTACGAGAATGCGCGTGGGTCCTGAATATTCAGCGTTTTGAGCTGCGTGGTCGACAACAACGTCGTGTTTCGCGGCGTATCGATGACATTGAGATCGAGGCCATACGCCGAATCCAGGTTCAATCGCGTTGGAAGCACGGTCTCGTATTGCGGGATTCCGTTGACGATGATCTCTTCCAGATCGGTGGTGGAGCCACCCACAGATACGCTGGGCGGAGCCGTCGTCGTACTCGAGCTCGTCTGTGGGTAGGTTGGTTCGACGGCCGCCAAAGCCAGAGTAAAAGCAGCAAGCCCAAGCCGGCTGCGCTTGGGCGGCGCAACGCCTCTGATCTCTTTGAGGGCAATGAATGCAATCGATTGGGGCCTTACCAAAGGCACACTTTTGCGATGAGAAAGCAAGCGGCGCTCCTGTTGCAATTTCCGGTTGTGCTAAAGCGCCTGATTATTAGGGCTTGGCCATGCGACCTGTCCATTCGAAAACGAGGTACACGTCATCTCCGTATCTGGAACGCTAGCCCTCGCGTCCCATCACCCAACCGCTTCCTCCGTCACACGGGTCAGCTTCGGGCTCAAGAAGTGAATCACGACGATTGCGACGATGTAGGCACCTCCGGCGAGGGCGAAGATGGGTTGATAGCTGCCGAACACGCCGAGAATATAGCCGTTGTATTGCGACATGAGCATGCCGCCTACGGCGCCCGCCATGCCGCCGATGCCGACCACCGAACCGACCGCGGCGCGCGGAAACATATCCGAAGGCAGGGTCATCAGGTTGGCGGACCAGGCCTGGTGAGCGGCGGCGGCCACACCAATGATGACCACTGCGATCCAGAGCTGACTGACGAACTGCGCGAAGAGTATCGGCACCACGGCCACCGCGCAGATCAGCATGATGATCTTGCGTGCCGCATTCACCGTGCGCCCGATCTTCATCAGTCGCGAAGATCCCCAGCCACCCGCGACGGAACCGATATCCGACAGCAGATAGATCGCCACCAGGGGCGGCCCGAACGATTTCAGGTCGAGACCGTGACGCTTGCTCAGAAAATCCGGAAGCCAAAACAGATACAGCCACCAGATCGGATCGGTCAGAAACTTACCCAGGGCGTAGGCCCAGGTTTCCTTGAGCTTCAGCAGTTTCAGCCAGGACACGCCGGCGCGTGAAGTCGCGGCAGCCATACCCGCGGCGGCCGTCGTCGGCTCGTCGCTCGACCGGATGAACTCGAGTTCCGCCGCGGACAGCTTCTTGTGCGCATTCGGACTGCGATAGACCGCAAGCCAAGCAATCAGCCACATGAACGTGACTGCGCCGGTGGCGATGAACGCCGCGCGCCAGCCCCACGCCAGCGTGATGGCGGGTACCACGATGGGCGTGATGATCGCGCCGAGATTGGAGCCGGCGTTGAAGACCCCGACCGCGAGCGCGCGCTCTTTCTGCGGGAACCACTCCGACACCGATTTCAAGCTCGCCGGAAAGCTGCCCGATTCGCCCAGCCCCAGCGTGAAGCGCATCAACGCGAACTGGGTTATGGAGTGAACGAAGCCGTGGCCGATATGCGCCAGCGTCCAGACGGAAAAGGCGAGCGCATAGCCGAGGCGAGCGCCGATCCGATCGATGATCGAGCCAAAAGCCAGATAACCGATGGCGTAGGCGCACTGAAACCAGAAGACGATATCCGCGTACGACGACTCGGTCCAACGCAGCTCGGCTTGCAGTGTCGGCTTCAACACCCCGATCGTCTGTCGATCGATGTAGTTGATGGCGGTCGCCGCGAACAACAGCCCGCAAATAACCCAACGGTAGCGGCCTATCTTCGGGGCCGGCTGGTCAACGGACACTTTCAGCGGCTCGGTTTCAGCGGGCCGGATCGAAATCCAACTTCTGGTCGCGCACATAGGTTTCCCAGCTCGCGCGATCATGAAAATCCGGGGCTTTGTCCCAGGTCGCGCCCATATAGTAGACGAACGGCTTGCCGGGCTCGACCTTGACCAACACCAGATAGTTCTCGAAGTCTTGCCGCGCCTCGATCAGCGATTTGGGATCGACCATCACGGCGATCGCCATGGTGCCCTTCACCGGATCGGTGGGTTCCCAAAAGGAGACCCGGCCCGCGCCCAGATCCTGGGTGAACACGCCTGAGCCAGTGGGGCCCTTGCGTTTGCTGATGCCGATGCCGACCACTAGCGCGCCAGGCTTGTCGGAGCTGATGGTCGAGACCATGCGAGTGAAGTTGGTCCCGAGCGGCAACGTGAAAGTGCGGCTCTCCCACACCTTGCGGCCCACGTCCACCGGCCAGGGTGCGTAGTCGACCTTGAACGAGGCGACGTCGGGACCGTTCTTCAGTATCTGGTAGGTCCGCCAGTTACGCGAGACCCACAGCTTGTTGTCCTCCCAGATGCCCAGGCCACCGGCGCCCCGCGAGAGGTGGACATCATAGAAATCCAGACCTTCGCCGTGAAACTCGTGCTGCTTTCCGGTCCGGAGCTGGCGGTCCATGTAGGGCCATCGAACATTCTTGCCCCAGGCGTCGATGCCCGAACTCGACGGCGGCTCGGCCGCTTCCAGCGCACGCCCATAGATCCGATGCGCGGTGCGGTCGTTCTCCCAGAGGATATCGTCGTGACGATAGGGCGCGAGCATCACGGTGGCGCGTGGTTTCTGTCCTTCTCCATCGGGCTTGGGCAAAGGGTCCACGATCGGCGGCATGGCGGGCGTGGCCTGGGCAAATACCAGCGCGGGTGCGGCAAGCACGACCCCCAATGCGATCGACAGTAAACGTTTGGACATGGGGCGTTCTCCCATCAAGGGTTGAGGCGCGTTGTCGCGCATTGGAAGGCAGACTGACCGCCACGTTCGGGGCCGGTCCGATATGGGTCGGGGCCGTTCAGATATCGGTGCGGCTGGCCAGCAGGCGCCGCTGCTCGGCCATTTTCTGTCGCGTTTGTTCGACGGCATCCAACTCGGCCAATGCCAGAAGGTCGTTGATGAGCTGTGTCAGGTGACCGTGGGTGGCCTGTCGGGCGGCCTTCGGATCGCGCTCGCGCAAGGCGGCGACGATTTTGCGATGCTCGCCGACGAAGTCGCCGCCACTCTCGACCCGAGCCCGCCGCAGGGTCGCGGCAACGAGCGGCGATTGCTGACGCAACGTCCACAGGTCTTCCACGCCGGCCGCGATCGCGGCGTTGCCCGTCGCGTGCGCAACGGCCAGATGGAATTCCTGTTCGAGCCTCTCGATGTCCTCGGAGGCGATGTTCCCCGCCATGTCCGTGGCCAAGCCATCCAGAACTGCCAGCTGCTCGTCCGTGATGAGCGCGGCCGCCAACGCGCAGGCCTCGCCCTCGAACAACCGCCGCGCTTCGGCCAATTCCAAGGCACTGACTTCTGGCTCGGCTGCGTATTCCGGACTTTGCGGCGCGGCGCTGACATAGACGCCCGATCCCTGCCGCGCCTCGACCAAACCCTGGAACTCCAGGGCGATCATCGCATCGCGGATGGTCGGACGGCTGACCCCGAAATCGTCGGCCAGCTCGCGCTCGGAGGGCAACTTGTCGCCGGGGGCGTAGTGGCCGCCGACGATGGCGGCGGTGATCTGCCTGGCGATCTGTTGGTACAGCTTCTGGACTGGGGGTCCGGTATCCATGACAAGGGTCAACCTGGAGTGGGGAGCTCATCGTAGGGCAGATGAACGAAGGGGCAAGCAGTGTTCCTGCTTGGCCGTGGAAAGCCTGTTGGCCGGCGGAAGCTTGGACACCTCACTGGCGGCCAGCAGGAAAGCGCCGACGCCATAGAGTTGCGTGTCGTCCTTGTCGACCTGGTCGGGGCCCGCTCCGACCCGCTGCACCCAGCCCAACTTGCCATCAGGCTGCACCGCGGCCAACAAAGCGCGCCAGCCGCGATCGACCGAAGTCCGGTATTGCACCGCCGGTAGCTGACCGTGGTTTATTCCCCAGGCCAGGGCGTAGACGAAGAAACCCGTGCCGCTGGTCTCGGGGGTTTTCTGCGGCTCCAGCAGCGAGACGGGCCAGTAACCCTCTTTGCCCTGCAGCGTGCGGATCTTCGAGGCCATCTGCTTGAACAGGGCCTGATAGCGCGGGCGGCTGGGATGGTCGGCCGGCAGGTCGTTGAGAATGCGCGCGAGGCCGGCGAATACCCAACCGTTGCCGCGACCCCAGAAAATCTTGCGGCCTGCCGCATCCCGCTGGGCGATGAAGCGGCTGTCGCGGAAATACAGATGCTCCCGTTGGTCGTAGAGATACTCGGTCGTCGCCCAAAACTCGGCATCCGCATGCGCGAGATAGCGCCCCTCGCCCGTGGCCTTGGTCAAGGCGATCCAGGCAGGCGGTGCCATGAACAGGGCGTCGCTCCAACACCAGCGGGCCTGACAGGGCTGCTCGCCGCCGCTCGGCGGCACGGGCTCGAAATCCAGCGACACCGTCGAGGGATCGGCCAGGACTGCGTCGAAGCGCGCCTTGATCGGAACCAGCTTGGCGGAGTCCCGGGTCTGCTGTGCGGCCCACACCCACACCGCGCCCGTTGCATCGGAATCGGCGTGACGAGGTCGCTGGTCGAAGCCCCAGCGCTCGGCTTCGCCGTGGGCGAGGATGGCGTCGTCATAGCGCGACTGTCCCGCGACGCCGGCGAACTGCGTCAGACCGATGTAGAACGCCGCCTGGAGCCAATCGCGCGGCGCCTCGGTTTGCCGGCGGAACGCGCTGTCCGGTACATAGTCGAAATTATCCAGGTGGCTGAGTTGCCAGTCGGCAACTTTGCCGCCGGCGGCCAGGACCGACCTCTCAGGGACCGCCGCCGTCTCGGCATTGCAGGACCCCGACGACAAGGCCTCGGCCTCGATCGGGCCTGAAGCGGCCGTGGCGGTCACGAGAGTCGTCCCCAAGAGAGCCGCCCAGATGCCTCGCTGAAACATGCCGTCTGCGATTCCTGTGTTACCGGCGCGCGTTCAAGCGAGGTCCGCCACGGTCAGCCCATCCATATCGTCGAACTCCAGGTTCTCGCCACCCATGGACCATACGAAGCGGTAATCGGCCGTGCCGACGCCGCTGTGCATCGACCAACTGGGCGAGAACACCGCCTCACCATCGTCCACGAACACCGTTCGCGGTTCGGACGGGGGGCCCATGATGTGCATGACCCTGGCCGGGGCCGCATCGAAATACATGTAGATCTCGCTGCGGCGGTCGTGAGTGTGCGGCGGCATGGTGTTCCACACATTGCCGAACTCCAATTCTGTGAAGCCCATGACCAACTGACAGGTCTCGACGATGCCGGGCCGGATGCACTGACGGATGACGCGTCGATTCGCGGTCTTCTGGTCGCCGGCCTGGATGATCCGCGCTTGATCCTTGCGGACCAAGCGACTGGGGTAAGCAGCATGGGCGGGATAGCTGACGAAGTAGAACCTTGCCGGCCCCTCCTCCGATCCGCCACCGAACATCACAGTTTCAACTCCCCGACCGATATACAGGCTGTCGAGTCGCGCCAGCTCATGCCGGACGCCGTCCAGGCTCACCCAGCCCGGGGTCCCGATGTTGATAACGCCCACTTCCCGCCTTTCGCAGAAATAACGCGCCGCCAATCGACGATCGGTGGGCAGATAGAGGGGGACGTCGAGCGGCACGGCGGAGCCCACCACGGCCCGATCAACCTCGACATACGTCATGGAGACTTCGCCCTGGCGAAACAAATTCCCTATGACGAAGGTGTCCCGAATGTCGCCTGCCGTCATCCGTCGGAGCCCCTCAGGGTCGGTACTCGCGCGCACTTTCATGATGTTGGCGTGGGTCGTCATCCGGGGTTCCCGAAATCCGCCAGCCTACTTGACCAGTTTTCCGAAATGTTCATCAGCGTCGACTCCAGTCCTACGGCGCGAACGTGCGGTAGCTCATTTTTTGGCAGTTTAGCCGAATTCATCCAGCATTTGCCAAACTTGCTTGACAAGTAACCGGTGTCATAGGCATTTTGGCCTTACCAGGCCATACAAGACCTGGCGTCTTGGCCATACCAATTTGCCGATACATACATGAGGTTCGAAGCTCGCGCTGGCCCGGCTGAGAACCCGAGGGGGGGAAATGAAGAAGTCACAACGTGTCCGGATCGAGTTCACGGCCTTGATGGCCATCGTCGCCATGGCGTCGAGCCCGCTGCGCTCTCAGGCCCAGATCCCGTCGGCCGCCGACGGTACGAGCAATCTTCAACTGGAAGAAGTCACTGTCACAGCGACCCGGCGCTCCGAGCGTCTACAAGACGTTCCGGTGTCGGTCACGGCCTTGAGCTCGGCGGTACTGGAGCGCAACAACGTGCGAGAACTCGGCGACCTGGTGAAGCTGGCGCCGGGGTTGGTGATCGGTTACGGCTCACAGCCGGGCAACTTCAGCATCAGCATGCGGGGCATCGGCACCTTCTCGAATGGCATCGCCGTGGAGTCAGATGTTGCCGTGGTCATCGATGACGTGCCGGTCGGCTTTCAGGCCGAGGCGTTCACAGACTTGATCGACGTGGAGCGGGTCGAAGTGCTGCGGGGTCCCCAGAGCACCCTGTTCGGAAAGAGCGCCATCGCAGGCGTTCTCAACATCACCACCAGCGCGCCCAGCCATGAACTCGAAGGCAAGGTCACGGCCCTGGCCACCGACGACAACGAAGACCGCCTGGGATTCACGGTCTCCGGACCCTTGAGCGACACGGTGCGTGCTCGCCTGACCGTCGCCGACAGCTACTACAAGGGCAATGTCTTGAACCTGTACGACGGCAAGAGGATCAACGGCAGCTCCGGCCTCACCGCCACCGCCAAGGTCGAGTGGACGCCCACCGATAATCTGCTCTTTAGTCTCGCTCCGCGGTTCAACCGTAACCAGTCGACCTGCTGCGTGAGTCCGATCACGTCGTTGACGCCGGGCCTGTACTACCAGGGCGAGCATCAATTCCCGGCGTCGTCCGTACTCGCCGGCATCCCGATCGGTCCGAACAACCGCTACATCCGCATGGACACCCGCCCGGGCGGCGGCGATTCCAAGGTGTATGGCGGCACGGCCCGGATGGATTACCATTTCGCCGACACGTCGCTACTGAGAGGACACACCTTCTCGTCGATCACGTCGAACGATCACTGGACGATGTTCGACTACCAGGACCAGGACGGCACGGCCGTGCCGTTTCTGCTCCACTTCCCGCTCAGCAAACCCTCGGGCATCGACAGCGGCGCGTCGCAAGCCGGCTACTTCCACGCCAACTCGGTGACTCAGGAACTCCGCCTCACCTCGCCGGACGATACCCGGCTGCGCTATGTCGGCGGACTGTGGTATGCCAAAAACGATCTGAACCGGTTTTTGGCGAAGGGGCCGGTGCTGAACTTCTCGCGCTACCTGGCGGTCAGCAGCAATACCAACTACTCGGTCTACGCTCAGGCCACCTTCGATCTCACCGAGAAGCTCGGTCTGATCGGCGGCGTGCGTGAGAACCGTCAGAAGATCGACTACACCTTCACCAATTACATCGCCAACCTGCATTTCGGTCAGGCCAACCAGGAAGATGCGACCACCGGCAAGGCCGGGCTGCAGTACAAGTGGACGCCGGACATCATGACCTTCGCCACCTACTCGACCGGCTACAAGGGTCAAGCCTACGACCTCGTCAGCACCTTCAACGCCAAAGAGGCCGCGCAGATGCCGGTGCCGCACGAGACGGCCAAGAACTACGAGGTGGGGCTCAAGAGTTCACTGTTCGATCGGCGGGTCTACTTCAATCTCACCCTGTTCGACGCGGACTATTACGGCTTCCAGACCTCGGTGACCTCGACCCTCCCGGACGGCACCTTCCTGACTTACCTCAACAGCGTCGGTCATCTTCAGACCCGCGGCGTGGAAATCGACGGTGCGGCCCGTGTCACATCGAACTTCACGCCCAACGGATCCTTCGCGTACACCAAAGCCACGGTGGCGGAATTCCCCAACGGGCCTTGTTACACAGGCCAAACGCTCGCCCAGGGGTGCTACGTCGATGCCACCAACAGCAAGGTTCAGAACCTCAAGGGCAAGCCCCTGAACAACGTGCCCAAGTTCAAGGTGAACCTCGGCGGGGAATATGACCACGCTCTGCCCGGCATGCCGTTCGACGGCTTCGTCGGCTTCGCCTATCGCTGGCAGGACGATGTCAACTTCTTGCTGAGCCAGGATCCTCGGACAGTGCAGAAGGCCTATGGCGTTGCCGACTTCAGCCTCGGCGGGCACGACAGTCAAGACCACTTCCGGGTGACGGCTTTCGTCACCAATGCCTTCGACAAGCGCTACGCCGTAGGGCTCGCCGATACGGCATCGGGTTTCGCCGGCCTCAACGGCGCGGCGGTCGGCGCACAGGGTACGACTTGGACTCCGCCTCGCGATGCGTTCCGCTACTTCGGCGTGCGCGTCGACGCGAAATTTTAGGCGTCTGCCGGCCGGGCGTGGCCATCGGCCCGGCACTTTTTGATGCCGCGAGCAATCTATTGCACGAAGCGTTGCCTTACCGCGCTCGCGGCGCCGTCACCGTGCGGCGCTGGCGGCGCGAAGGGCAATCTCTTCACGCTTGGCGGCCAGGCGCTCGCGTGTCTGCTCCATCGCCTCCAGCTCGGCGGTGAGCAGTAGGTTTTCGATCAGGCCCCCGAGGTGGGTCTGCATCGCCGCGCGTGCCGCCTTGGGATCGCGGGTGCGCAGGCTTTCGATGATGTCCTGGTGCTCATCTTTCAGCGGACGGCGGCGCACGTCCCGTGCCCTGTCCAGCATCTGCATGCACAGGTGGGACTTGTAGCGCAGATCCCAGGTGTTCTCGACGATGCGCACGATGGCGTTGTTGCGAGTGGCCTGGGCGATGGAGATGTGGAATTGGCGGTCGGCCAGCTCGCTCTGCTCCTTGGTCGCCGCCTCGTTATTCATATCCACGACCAGGGTCTCCAGGTAGCCGAGCTCCGCGTCGGTGATGAGAGTGGCGGCCAAGGCGGCGACCTCGCCCTCGAACAGTCGGCGCGCCTCGGCATGGTCGAAGGCATCGATGTCGAGGTCCTTTGGCGCCGGTGCCGATGCGGAGGTGCTGGCCTGGCGAACATAGACCCCCGAGCCCTGCCGCGCCTCGAGCAAGCCGCGCATCTCCAAGGCGATCACCGCTCGGCGGACGGTGGGGCGGCTGACGCCGAATTCCTCGGCGAGGTCGCGCTCGGAGGCCAAGCGCTGGCCTGGCTGATATTGCCCCTCGGCAATGGCCCGTTCGATGGTCGCGGCCACCCGTTGGTAAAGGCGCAGCGAGTTGACTGCAGGTATCGACATCGTTCTTCCCCGCGCACGAAAAGCGCGGGCAGCATCGTGCCATGAGCGCGTATTACATCAATCCGATCGCGGTTGATAGGCTACTCGCTTGGATGCGACACCGACATAGGCACTACCGCGCCTATGTGAGTAATCACTCGGGACCCAACGCGCAGGCCTGATTCTGCCGATTCCACCGCAGAGCCCCCGCGCAGCCGGGTCGCCAAATAGGCACCGTTGAAGGCGTCGCCGGCACCGGATGTATCCGCGATCGATGCGGCCTGCGGAGCCGGCAATCGCGTGCGGACTCCACTATCGGAGACCAGGCAACCGCCGGCGCCCAGGGTGAGCGCTATTTCACGCACGCCGGCTCCCTGCAATCGATTCATCTGCTCGATCGGATCATCGACGCCGAGCAGCAGTGCGGCGTCCTCCGTGCTAGGCAGCGCAATGTCGGCGATTGACAGCGCTGCCTCGATGGTCGCCGCGGCGGCTTGCGCCGTTTCCCACAATGCCAGCCGAACATTCGGGTCGAAAGCAATGCGCCCGACGTGCGGGCGCAAACGCCGCAGTAACTCGATGGCGCCGGCGCGTTCCGCCGGACTCAAGATGGCCAGCGAGATTCCCGACAGATAGACGACGTCCGCACCCCACAGGACTGTCTCGTCCTGATCCTGCAAGAGCGCCAACCAACGACGCGCCGCGGAATTGCTGCGCCAGTAATGAAAGCGCCGCTCACCTCGGGCGTCATTTTCAATGAGATATAAACCCGGCGAGCCCCCGTTGACGGTAAAGCTAAGGACATCGTCGATTCCTTCCGCACGCCAAACCTTGCGCATGGCGCGACTCATGGCATCATCGCCGGTCGCGGTAAGAAATTGCACTTGCGCGTCCGGCAGCGAGCGTTTGAGGTAAACAGCCGTGTTGTAGGCGTCTCCGGCATAGGCTCTCGCGAAGGCGTCGGCGCCGGTAGCGCGCAGTTCCACCATACACTCGCCGATGCAGATCACCCGCGTCAAGCGACGGCCCCGAGAATGGCGGCACGCAGCGAAGCGTTCTCACGGATCGGCGGCGGAAATATCGTCGGATCGTCGAGCGCACTCTGCGCATGGGTTTCCCCGACCGCTGATTCGAGCCATGCACGCACGATGCGCGCGAGCGAGCGAATCGGCGCACCGCTCCCGGCGTTGGCAATCATGAGTGGGAATATCCGCTGGGCAAGCTTCAACGAGCCGTCCTCCGCGATCTGTGACAGCCGATAGTCGATGTGAGGATTGGCGAATCGCGTGCGAACCGTACGCCAGTAGTCGAGGACCGGCAGCGGATCGAGCGCGGGCGCGATCTCGATCGACACCAGCTCGTTCAGGAATCGAGCCAGCTCCGCATCCGCGATTGCCTCGCGAACGAAGGTGTAGCCCCGGGCCAGTCCGAGGTAGGCAAGGGCGCTATGGCATGCATTGAGTACGTGAAGCTTGAGGCGACCGTATGCGTCGACATCATCCACGATTTGTACGCCGACGCGGTCCCAAGCGGGCCGCGGGCCCGCGAAGCGATTCTCGATCACCCATTGACTGAATGCCTCGCGCTGCACGCACGCGGTATCTTCGAGGCCCAACGCTTGGGCGACGCGCGAACGCGCGATGTCGGTCACCGCCGGCGCGATGCAGTCCACCACCGTGCGCGGAAACACGACGTTGTCCTTCAGCCAGGACAGCAGGTCGGGCCGGCTGTACTCGATAAAGGCGGTGACGGCGTCGCGCAATCGAGTACCGTTTGCCTGCAGATTGTCGCAGCTGATGACGGTGAGCGGCCGGCGATGCTGCGTGGCGCGTGCGGCCAGACCATGCGCGATCCAGCCGATTGCGGAAATCGGCTCGGTGGGAAACTCGAGATCGCGAGAAATCTCAGGGCGGGTGAAATCCAGTGCGCCGTCCGCTCCGAGGCAGTAGCCCTTCTCGGTCACGGTGAGCGTCACGATGTGTGTTTGCGGCGAGGCCAGCCCGTCCCGCAGTTGGCCTCGATGTGCAGGCGCGCACAGGGAAGCGCGGATCGCCGCCACCACACGGTACTCCACGCTGCTTCCCAGAGTTTCAACCGTATACAGATGATCCTGCGCGGCCAGCGCCTGCGACGCGGCGGCGTGCCGCAGTGAGACGCCGAGTATCCCCCAGTCGCCGCCGTCGTGGCTCAGCGCGTCTTCGGTGAACATGGCCTGATGCACGCGATGAAACGCCCCCAGTCCCAGATGCACGATGCCGACACCGACGCTTTCGAAATCATAGTCGGGACGTCGCACGCTCGGCGGCAGCCGCGCCAACGCTTCTCGGTTGAGTCGGTGCGTCACAATCGGTACGCGGATTTGGCCAAACGATACGCGAGTTCGACCGCAACCTCGGCGGCTTCGTCCTCATCCAGGCGATGAGTCGCGACCAATTCCGCCAGGTAGGCGCAATCGATCCGCCGCGCCAAGTCGTGGCGCGCGGGAATCGAGAAAAATGCACGCGTGTCGTCGTTGAATCCGACCGTGTTGTAGAAGCCGGCCGACTCGGTGCTCTGCCGCCGGAATCGCAGCATGGCCTCGGGCGCGTCGTGGAACCACCACGGCGGACCCAGCTTGAGGCAGGGGTAGTGGCCGGCCAGCGGTGCGAGTTCCCGCGAGTAGGTGCTCTCGTCGAGCGTGAATAGAATGAGCAGGAAATCGCGTCTCGAGCCAAACCGATCCAGCAAGGGTTTGAGCGCCGCAGTGAAGTCGGTCCGGGTCGGAAAATCTCCGCCCCTGTCACGGCCGAAGCGGTTGAACAAAATCTCGTTGTGATTGCGCCATGCGCCGGCGTGCAACTGCATCACCATGCCGTCGTCGCAGGACATCTGGGCCATTTCGGTGAGCATCTGGGCGCGAAAGACCTCCGCGTCGCCCGGCTGCTGTTTTGCCGCGAGAACGCGCTCGAATAGTGCCTGTGCTTTGTGCGGCGAAAGATCCGCGGTGCGCGCCGTCGGATGACCATGGTCGGTTGCGGTGGCGCCGAGGGTGCGAAAGAAGGCCCGCCGATTTGCCAGGGCTGCGAGATAGCCGCGCCAGCTGCTCGTATCCTCGTGCGCCAATTCGCCCAGCCGAAGGACATTGGCGACGAAGTCCGCCCGATCCGGATCGACGACGTCATCCGGCCGAAAAGTCGTGATGATCCTGCCCTTCCAGCCGGACTTGGCGAGCGCCGTGTGATGCTCGAGCGTGTCCAATGCGCCCTCAGTGGTCGCCAGCACTTCGATGCCGAAGCGCTCGTACAGGGCGCGCGGCAGATATTCGCGCGTCGCCAACGCGGCGTTGATGGTATCGAAATAATGATCGGCCGTTTCCGGCGTGAGCCGCACCTCGAGTCCGAACACGGTCGCAAAGACATGATCAAGCCACAGCCGCGATGGGGTCGCGCGAAATACCCGGTAGTGCTCCGCAAACAGGCGCCAGATGGCGCGCCGATCCGTGGCGACGGGCGCGGCATCCGGGGCATCCGCGGGAGGGAGCCCTAAGCTTTCGAGAGTCACTCCTTGGCTCATCAGCATGCGCAGCAAGTAATGGTCAGGCCAAAGCAGCAGACTGACGGCGTCATCGAAGGGTTCATTGCCGGAGAACCAGCGGGGATCGGTATGGCCGTGCGGGCTCACGATGGGCAGCGCTTCGACAGCCCCGAACAGACGTGCGGCAATGGAGCGGACTTGCGGGTCCGCAGGCAAGAATCGCTGAGGATCCAGATGGAGTGGCCGGCTCATAGGTCGCCCATGAAGTGGTCTGACAACATTGCCATCCGTGGATGAAGCGGTCAAGATTCGTGACATGAGTACTCCGGTTGATACTCGCAAGCTCTATCGCCAGGTCGCCGACGCCATCATGGCGTCGATTGATTCGGGCGAATACGAGCGCGGCGCGAGGCTGCCCTCGGAGCGCGACCTCGCCGCTTCATTCAAGGTCAGCCGTCCCACCATCCGCGAAGCGATGATTGCACTCGAGATCCGCGGCCTGGTGGAAGCGCGACAAGGTTCGGGAATCTATGTCACCGATCGGCCGCCGGCGCAGATCGGCGCGGAGGACCTCGACATCGGCGCGTTCGAATTGACCGAGGCGCGCCGCCTGTTCGAGGCCGAGGCGGCGGCTTTGGCTGCGACCATCATCACCGAGGAACAGCTCGAGGAAATCGAGGCCATTCTCGACGATATGGTCAAGGAAAATGCGCGCAAGGAGAAAGGGGAAATGGCGGACCGCCGCTTTCACGTCGCCATTGCGCAAGCCACGCGCAACTCGGCGATCATCGCGGTCGTCGAGAACCTTTGGGACAGGCGCTATAAGTCCCCGCTTTGCGTGCATATGCTGGAGCGAGCCCGCAGCGTCGGCGTGAAGCCGCGCATCGGCGAACATCGGCGCATTCTCGCGGCATTGCGCAAGCACGACAGCCAAGCCGCGCGCAATGCCATGCGAGATCATTTGGGCCGTGTGATTGACGGATTGCTCGCGGCGACGGAGACCGATGCGGTGGATAGCGCGCGCAAGAAAGCCGTCAGCAAGCGTCATGAATACACCCGGCGGCTGTCGATTTGAGAAATGTCACTGGCTGTACTCTTCGTTCGAGGGACCCGCTGTAGGGCGTTAACTTAGACTGGCCAGGCCACTATTTCAACCAACGAGCGGTACAATTTGGTCAATTGGAGCGTGTTTTGCTGGGCGGAGCGCATAAAACTTCATCAAGGGCCTTGACTGGAGGCCTGACGATGCGTTGAAGTGGCCTTACCAAACGAGCCGAACTCCCGATACGATGTCAAAAACAACCGTCATGCCAATCACGGATGCACGTGTGATCGTCACCTGCCCGGGCCGCAATTTCGTCACGCTCAAGATCGAGACCGCGGACGGCGGCTTCGGCCTCGGGGACGCCACATTGAACGGCCGGGAACTGGCCGTCGTGAGCTATTTGTCCGATCACGTGTTGCCCTGCCTGATCGGCCGCGACGCGCACCAGATCGAAGATATGTGGCAGTTTCTTTATCGCGGGGCCTACTGGCGACGCGGCCCGGTCACCATAAGCGCGATTGCGGCGGTCGATACCGCGCTGTGGGACCTCAAGGCCAAAGCGGCGGGCATGCCGCTGTACCAGCTGCTCGGCGGCGCCTGCCGCAGCGCGGTGCGGGTATATGGCCACGCCAACGGCGAGACCGTGGAGGAGACCATTGCCGAGGCGCAGCGCTATGTGGGCCTCGGCTACACGGCCGTCCGTATGCAGTCAGGGGTGCCCGGTCTCGCCTCGACCTACGGCGTGTCGCGCGACAAGATGTTCTACGAACCGGCCGACGGCGCCCTGCCGGTCGAGAATCGCTGGTCCACGCGCAAGTATCTGGCCTCGACGCCGGAATTGTTCGAGGCGGCCCGCGCAGCGCTGGGATGGGACATCGACCTGCTGCATGACTCGCATCATCGACTGACGCCCATCGAGGCGGCACGGCTGGGTAAGGATCTCGAGCCCTACCGGTTGTTCTGGCTGGAAGATACCGTGGCGGCGGACAACCAGGCGTCCTTCCGCCTCATTCGTCAGCACACCACCACGCCGCTCGCGGTGGGCGAAGTGTTCAACAGCATTTGGGATTGTAAACAGCTGATCGAAGAGCAACTGATCGACTACATCCGAACTACCGTGGTGCACGCGGGCGGAATCAGCCACCTACGGCGGATTGCGGCACTCGCCGAGATCTACCACGTCAAAACCGGATGTCACGGAGCCACCGATCTGTCGCCGGTGTGCATGGCCGCGGCGCTGCATTTCGATTTGGCGATTCCCAACTTCGGGCTGCAGGAGTACATGCGCCACACGCCGCAAACCGATGCGGTATTTCCGCACGCCTATCAGTTCAAGGAAGGTTTCCTGCATCCCGGCGATCAGCCCGGCCTCGGCGTCGATATCGATGAGACCCTCGCCGCCCAATATCCCTATGAGCGCGCTTATCTCCCCGTCAATCGACTCGAGGATGGCACGATGACCAATTGGTAGGCGGAACGCGGGCGAATGGCCGATTTAGGACGCGATTAAGCGTCAACACTAGCTTTTATCCTCCTGATCAACGGATGGTATCGCAGCGAAAAATCCGTGTGCCGGCGGATCCGTGATCAACATCAACCGACTACTACAGCGTCTTTGCGATACTGAAATCGACTTCGCCGCCGTCGACGGTTTCGCCGTGACCCTTCACGGCTCACACGTCGCTTGCCGCGAACAAATTCGTTGAGCCGAGTTTTCGTCCAGACGATCTTCCGAGCAAACGCCGCCTGCGTAATCTTCCCCGGGCTGCGGAAATTGCTCCAGGAGCATTACAGAAAGTTATTGGGCCAGATCATAGTGCGCCACATGTGAGCGGAAGCGGAGGCGCGACATCACGGTCATTCCTGGATTGCGGTCAGCGCAACAAGCTAGAGCTCTTGAGCCAAAATGTCGCGGGTGACATCGCTGATGCGCATACAACCTGTGAGCGACATGGTGACGCGCATCTCGGCTGCCATGAGCTCGAGCATGTGCGATACACCGGCTTCACCGCGAGCGGCCAGAGCATAGGCCCAGGCCCGGCCGATCAGTACTCCCTTTGCGCCCAGCGCGAGCATGCGCACGACGTCAAGGCCGGAGCGGACGCCGCCGTCGGCCAAAATCGTGAGGCGATCGCCGACTGCCGCGACAATCGCCGGTAGTGCGCGAGCGGTCGACGGCGCACCGTCGAGTTGGCGGCCGCCGTGATTGGATACCACAATTCCACTGGCGCCGAGATCAGCCGCATGTCGTGCATCGCTTGCATCCAGGATGCCCTTGAGAATCAGCGGCCCCGCCCAATGGCTGCGTACCCACTCAAGGTCGTCCCAGGTCACCGTGGGATCGAAGTTGCCGCGCATCCAGGCGAAGAAATCCTCGAGGCCGGTGTCGTTCCCGAGCACCGGCGCGACGTTGCCGAGAGTGTGTGGGCGGCCACAGACGCCGACATCCCAGGTCCAGCGCGGCCTCAGGAGCGCCTGGCCGGTGCGTCTAGCGGCGCCGATGAGGCCGGGTGCACCGGCAAGACCGGAGCGTAAGTCCCGGTATCGCGTTCCAGGAACCGGCATATCGACCGTAAATACAAGTGCTGAGCAATGCGCCGCCGCGGCCTGCGCGAGCAGATCGCGCATGAAACCGCGGTCGCGGATCATATACAGCTGGAACCAGAAAGGGTGGGTGACGCCGCGGCGGACTTCCTCGAGCGAGCACGCTGACACCGTAGATAGGCAGAAAGGTACGCCGGCGGCTTCGGCGGCGCGCGCAGCCTGCACCTCGCCACGCCGCGCATTGAGACCCGCGAGTCCCACCGGCGCGAGCACAATCGGCAGCGACAGTTTCGATCCGAAGAGGTCGGTGGTGAGGTCCAGAGTCGATACGTCACGCAGCACGCGCTGTCGCAGCGCGATCGCTTCCAGGTCGTCGATGTTGCGACGAAGCGTGACTTCGGAGTGCGATCCGCCGTCGATGTATTCGAACAGGAAATGTGGCAAGCGTCGCCTGGCGAGCTGCCGGTAATCGCTGACGCTGACGGCCTTCATGCGAATCCACTCATGATGCCTCTGGGGATCACCTCGACAGCCGCTTTGTGGTAAATCGACTTTACGGCCTGAGCTTAGCGCCAGACATCTTCAACGAACTGACGAGCGTCAGGTCGCCGCCCGAGGCGCCCAATGCAATACCGTACAGTCCGGCATCGACCCTCCAACCACGCGCCGCCGAATCCCAATCCGCCAGCAGTCGGGGATCGATCGCGACACTGACTCGCCGGCTTTCACCGCTGGCGAGCTCGACGCGTGACCAACCCAGCAAGCGCTGCTGGGTTCGATGCGGCGAGTGCGTGAGATAAACCTGGGCCACATCCGCACCGGCACGTGCGCCGACGTTCTCGATGATAAAGCTGATGCGCGGCGATGCTCCGGGCTCGATCTTCGGATCCCGGTGGACAAAGCTCGTGTAGCTCAGCCCGAATCCGAAGGGAAACAGCGGGTGGGCACCGGTTCTAGCAAACCAACGGTAACCGACATCGGAGCCTTCGGGATAGTCAACTTCAAATGGCTGATCATCTGCGGCACCGAGACCCGGTAGTGCCGGTCGCGGTAGTTGGTCCATGGAAGCCGGAAACGTGAGGGGAAGACGGCCCGAAGGATTCACGTTGCCGAACAAAATATCCGCCGTGGCCTCGCCGCCGCGAATGCCGGGATACCACACCTCCAGGACCGCGCCAACGCGGTCAAGCCACGGCATCAACACAGGACCACCGGTTTCGAGAACTACAATGGTCCGCGGATTGGCCGCTGCGACTGCCGAGATCAACTCATCTTGTCCGCTCGGCAGCGCGATGTCAGGCGCGTCGTATCCCTCGGTCATCCATTGAGTGACGAAGACGATGGCAACGTCGGCGTGCCGCGCGATTTCCGCCGCCGCGGAAGGATAGCGACCATCGTCAAAGCGAACTTCCGCGCCCGGCACTTCGGCTCTAATTGCCTTCAGCGGCGAGGAAGGCATGTACATGATCTTGCGCAGGAAGGCAAAAAAGCCCTCGCCACCCAGGGTATCCTCCAAGGCGGGTCCTCCCGGCGGTGCCACCTGCGAGGACCCACCACCCGAAACCACGCCCATATCGGCGTGACCGCCAATGACCGCGATTCTCTTTAGGTCTCGCGAGAGAGGCAACAACCCCTCCTCATTACGCAATAGCACGCTGCCCTGTTGGGCGGCCCGTCGCGCGGCTCGCGCGCCCGCCTCGAGGTCGAGCGGCATTCGCACTGGCGGGTGATCCACCGCGCCAACCGCGTACAATGACCGCAATATCCGCAAATCCATGTCATCGAGACGGCGTGCATACTGCGGATCAGAGCGGGCTGCCGCGAGCAGCGGCTTGTCGAAAAACACCTGCTTGTCCAATTGCTCACCCGACTCTTGGTCGAGCCCTCGCACGGCGGCATCGAGGCTATGAACGGCACCCCAATCGGACATCACCCAGCCCCGATAACTCCAGTCGCGCTTCAATACGGTGTTGAGGAGAAAATCGCCCTCGCAAGCATAAACATCATTTACGCGATTGTAGCCGCACATGACGGACCCCGGCTGACCGCGCTCGATGGCAATTTCAAATGCCAGCAAGTCGCTCTCGCGCATGGCGGCCTCATCCATCCGAGCGCTCAACACATTACGCCCCGTTTCCTGGTCATTGATTGCAAAATGCTTGATTGTCGAGACCACGTGCTGCTCCTGCGTACCGCGAATGGCTGCGCCGGCCAGCGTCCCGGCGAGCAACGGATCTTCGCCGAGGTATTCGAAATTGCGCCCGTTGCGCGGGTCACGCGCCAAGTTGACGCCGCCGCCCAGGAGCACGTTGAAGCCGCTTCGCCAAGCCTCTATCCCCGCCACAGCGCCGCCGGCATAGGCAATATCCGGATTCCAACTCGCCGCGGTTGCGAGACCGGAAGGCATGGCCGTCGCACCGTCATGTCGAAACCCAAGGGCATAAGCCACGCCAAGACTCGCGTCGGTCTCTTTGATTGCCGGAACACCGAGCCGAGAAATACCTGGGACATAGCCTGCCCCCGCCAAGGCATCGGTCGGGATCACCGTAGGGGGACCGATGGGAAGCGCCATGATGCCGTGGACGAGACTCACCTTTTCCTCTATGGAACTCTGCTTCACGATACCCTTCGCCCAGGCCTCGGACGGATCCCCATCGCCGACGGCCACGGCTACGTCCTTGGTGCAACAGACCGCAGCCACCAAAACCAATAGAAGTTCCAACGAATTGAAGCGGCATCGAATGCTCATGGACAGTTCCTCGACAAGCTCAGGAAAAAAAGATCACCGCGTTACGAGACGGCCCACGAGTTGCCATAACCGACGAGGCCCACAGATATGAGGATCGTGGCGATGCCGAGCAATACGATCACAAGTGTGCGCCGCGATGTTCCCCGCCATTCGTGCAGCAGAAATCCCCACGCGTTCGATACGACGATGATGAACGACATGTGCAGAATCCATGAGCTGGCGCCGTTGGACAGTTTGCTCGCGCCCATTCCATAGAAAAAGAACTGGAAGAACCAAATGGTGCCGGCCAATGCAGACAAGGCATAGTTCTTGGACAGCGGCGACGCACGATTGGCATAGTCATGAAAGCTCTTGTTGCGCCAATTGAGCGCCAGGCACCATATAAGGTTGGTCGTCAGGCCGCCCCAGAGCACCACGACGAATACCACGTTGTTTTGGAATAGCGGATTGGCGCCGCGCAGAGTCGCAAGGTGCGCCATCGATTGGCCTGCCTCGATGCCAAAATTGAAGCACGCACTCAGAATGCCCGACACGGTCGCCACGGCGAGGCCACGATACAGGTTGAACTCCGCCACGCTGGATAACTTTTCTGCGCTCGAAAGCTCGGCTTCCTTGAGCATCCCCGCCTTGCCGCAAATCGCGATCCCGCTTAAGCATACGATCACGCCGAGCAACACATACCGGCCGCCGGGGCTGCTGAACAGCGCGGAAAATGTCTCGCCGCCGATACCCGCGCAGTCCCGATAGATCGGCGGGATCATCGCACCGAATGCGGAGCAAAACCCGAGAGCCACCGACATTCCGAGCGACATACCCAGATAGCGCATCGAGAGACCAAATGTGAGTCCGCCAATGCCCCAGAGCAATCCCATGAGATAGGTCCAAAACAACGTGATCGCCGGTGTGTCGTGAATGATCTCCATGAAACCCGGGACGGTAAGCTTTGCCGCCGCCCAGGGAACGAGCAGCCAAGAGAACAGACCGCCCACGATCCACGCACTTTCCCAGGACCACCCGCGAACCTTTCTGTAGGGCAGATAGAAACTGCCTGAGGCGAATCCTCCGATGAAATGAAACAGCACGCCAATGAGAACACCCATTCAGCTCTCTTTTTCTTTACTGCGGCGAAAGCCGGTAATAGCGAATCGCGTTCTCCGCAAACAACCGATCCCGATCCGTCTGCGCAGTGCCCGCAACGATCTCGGCGTAGGCGCCCCACAGCCGCTCGTAGTCGCTATGCAAGGCATCGATCGGGAAATTCGATGCGAACATGCAGCGATCGACGCCGAAGACATCGATCGCCTGGAGCACATAAGCGCGCAGACTTTCAACAGTCCACCGGTGATCGAACATCGCGAAACCGCTCAGCTTGACGGCGACGTTGCCGCGAGCCGCCAGGTCGCGTAAACCGTCGCGCCATTGGCGCCAGCCCTCTGGCGTATCGCGATCCACGAACATCCCTGCGTGGTTCAAGATAAACGTGACGTCGGGATTCGAATCGATGAGACGAACCGCATCCTCGACTTGCGAGGGATATATCTGCAGGTCAAACGACCAGCCGAATTCTGCAAGCCGACGTAAGTTGTCGCACCAGAGGGATTCACGCATGAAGTGACGTCCCACATAGTCGTAGCGCGATTCGCCATGAACATTCAAGATCTGTCTGATGCCCCGTAAGTTTCCGTACGCAGCGAATTCCTCCAAATGTTTGCCGACGTCCGATCGCGACAGATCGGCGTAAGCAACGATTCCATGCGGATGACCGCCGTTGCGAGGGTCGTCGGCGAGGGACTGCAGCCATCGCACCTCAGCGAGACCGTTCGCAGGGTTTGCCTCGACGTGAACACTTTTCCGCACCTGGACATTGCCGGCGCCCTTCAAGAAGTCCACGACGCTGAATCTTTCCGGCAGCAAGCGATTGTCGCCCGAGTAAGCGACTCCGGCATTGTCCAGCCAGG